>Freddie_p2__coassemble_1879_pt1 | contig 17612 bp, 17 predicted proteins | sample Freddie_p2__metabat2_high_PE_038 | metagenome-assembled genome bin Freddie_p2 | reverse complement strand
AAGTATACGTATAGCAGTTTAAAGATAAATTTTAACTTTAAATTGTAAAATTTATGTAATTTATTGCTAAAAGGGAGGGGGATATATTTAAAAAATGAATTAAGTTTAAATTTTTTGTGTAAATAATTTTTTAAAAAACGGTGGGAGCTGATTTAGGTAATTAAAAGGATAAGCTAAGTTTGTGAGAGTAAAGGAATAATCTTAGAAAATAAGATGGATTATAAAAAAAAACTCTGCCACTTTTAGGTGACAGAGGCAATTTTAGTTGAATTTTTTACAGGGCTTTGTCTTGGAGTTTTGCTACATCTTCAGGCATAAACCATTCTGCATTTTCAAGACAAATTGGAATAGAGGTTTTGGTGATCTCGTATAGATGTTCATGGATAACACCCATAGCCTCTAATGGTTTATTTGCTTTAATTAAGTCGTAAATTTGTTGATGCTCATCAATCAAATTATCGATTTTGGAAATTTTTCTTGTCGATAGGTAGCGAATACGATCTAAGTTTGCTTTGATGTCCCAGACTACATCCCAAGACATAGATGTACCAGACAGCTCACATATATGTTTGTGAAATTCATCATCTAAAATTAAGAACTCACCGTCTCTATCTGCAATGTCAGGATTATCTAAAAGCTCACGTTGGATCTTGATGGTATTTGCTATATTTTCCATAGCAATTTCAAAACTATCATCGTGTCTTTTTAAACCTTGCATAATAGAGTTCATCTCAATTGAACTTCTTACAAAACATGTTTCTTGTAAATTTATTAAAGAGATCTTTTTTACATATGAGCCAATTTGTGGGAATACTTCAATGAGTCCACAACGCTTTAATTGAAACAAAGCCTCTCTTACAGGTTGTCTTGAAACATTAAAATGTTTTGAAAGAACGTTTTCAGAAAGACGAGTACCAGGTTTGATGCTAATATCAGTGATAAGCTGCCTTAAAAAGGTATAAATCTGTCTACTTATAGGATAATCGGTATTGAGCTTAAGCTCAGGTAAGTTTATACCTTTCATATGAAAAACCTTACAGACGAAAGAAATTCACTAAATTATATAAAAAAGGCAGCATTAAAAATGTTGCCTATGTCAAAATCATGTTTACTAGTATACAATTAGTAAAAAAATATGCACTCACAGGGGGAATTCCCCCCCCCCGTGATTTTCTAAGAAAAATTTATCTTAGATGTCTTTTGCAAACTTAACTGCACGACCGATGTAGGTTGCAGGGGTCAGTTCACGTAACTGAGCCTTAGCACTCTCAGGGATCTCAAGAGTATCTAAGAAGTCGAGCATCATCTGACGGGTAACCTTCTGGCCACGAGTTAAAGCCTTGAGCTTCTCGTACGGATTGGCAATACCATAGCGACGCATTACAGTCTGGTAAGGCTCGGCTAAAACTTCCCAATTGTTATCAAGCTCCTCTGCAGTATGCTGAGCATTAGCCTGAAGCTTGGAGATGCCCTTTAAGGTAGACTTCCAAGCTAAGATGGAGTAACCGATAGCAACACCTAAGTTACGTAAAACGGTGGAGTCGGTTAAGTCACGCTGGAAGCGGGAGATTGGGAGCTTATTGCCTAAGTGTACAAATAAGGCATTGGCGATACCTAAGTTACCCTCAGAGTTCTCAAAGTCAATTGGGTTAACCTTGTGAGGCATAGTAGAAGAACCAATTTCACCTGCAATGGTCTTTTGAGTGAAGGTACCATAGGAGATGTAACCCCAAATATCACGATCAAAGTCAATCATGATGGTATTGAAGCGATCAATTGCGGCAAATAACTCAGCGATATAATCGTGAGGCTCAATCTGAGTGGTATATGGGTTGAAAGTTAAACCTAAGTCTTCCTCAAAAGCTTTGGAGAAGGCATACCAGTCAACCTCAGGATAAGCTACAGTGTGAGCGTTGAAGTTACCAACAGCACCGTTAATCTTGCCCATGATCTCAATCTTGGCAATCTCATTGCGCTGACGACGCAGACGATAGACAACGTTAGCCATTTCCTTACCAATGGTGGTAGGAGAAGCTGGCTGACCGTGGGTACGGGCTAATAAAGGAACCTCAGCATAGGTATGAGCTAACTCAGCAATCTTCTCAATGATCTCATCGCATAAAGGTAAAATAACCTCTTCACGAGCAGTCTTAAGCATTAAAGCGTGAGAGTTGTTGTTGATATCCTCAGAGGTGCAAGCAAAGTGAATGAATTCTTTTACATCAGCAATCTCTTTGCAAGATGCGGTCTTGTCTTTTAAGAAGTACTCAACAGCTTTAACGTCATGATTGGTTACAGCTTCACGCTTTTTGATATCCTGAGCATCTTCTAAAGAGAAGTTCTTGATGATGTTGTCAATAAACTCAATAGTCTCAGCGCTAAAAGCAGGAACTTCTTTAATTAAAGGGCAAGCTGCTAAGTGCTTAAGCCAAGTGAGCTCTACTTGAACGCGGAAACGCATAAGTCCATACTCAGAGAAAATAGGACGTAATTCTGCAGTCTTGGATGCATAACGGCCGTCTAAAGGAGAAACGGCAGTAAGTGAAGATAATTCCATGATATTCCTCGTGTTTTAATTTAAAATTCCGGAAGTAGCGCCTTTTTGGGCACATTCGACAATAGCTTTTCTGCGGAAGAATAAAAATCTTCTACGTCCACCTAATTGTCTCCAAAGCACCACAGCTCGAATGCCACTTAAAAGTAAGGCTCGAATGCGATCTTGGTTTTCGCTTTGGCGTAAATACTGTTCCTCGCCATAAATAATCAGCTTTTGGAAATTTGGGCTGATTAAAGACTGGTAGAGAGATGAGAAATCGCTTAAAAAGTTTGGATCTAAAATTACTTCAGGACCTTTGTCCATATAATCTTTGTTAGACGCCAAAATATTGGTCTTGATACGGTCAATTTCAGAGCCCATGCGATTGAAGATCTCTTCATTGCGCTCAATACTAATTTCCAGCGCAATAATTTTAAGTGCATTTTGTGTAATGGCAATAGTCTCGGCACTTTTTGCGCCCATAGATTTATCTAGGCTATCTGCCAATTGCTTAAACCCTGTCATAAGCTTACCTGGAGCATAAATATCCTCGCAAGTTTTAGGGTCGGTTACCAAAAGGCCTCGAATTACACAGGCTGCGGCATGTTCATCCCAAAATCCGGTGTTGGCAACTCGGCTAATTTGGGCACAGCATTGAAATAAGGCTGAAAGCGCTAAAGTCTCGCCTTTAATATCTGCCATGACACATTACTCCTTAAATTGCTGTTTAGTGTTTTAAGGCACGATCAATGACCGCGCCACCTAAACAGTCCTCTCCTTGATAGAAGACTACAGATTGTCCTGGAGCGACAGCGGCTACAGGGCTTGCAAATTCTACTAAAAGACCGTCTCCATCATCCTTTACAATGCATTCAACATCAGGCTGACGATAGCGGATCTTACAGGTACACTTTAAAGGCATAGTAGGTTTTTCAATGATCCAACTTGCGTTGCAAGCTTTAAGACCATAAGAATATAACGCTTTACTGTCATGTCCTTGAGCTACAATGAGGGTGTTGTTTTTAATATCTTTATCAACAACATACCAAGGCTCACCTGTGCTATTGGCGGTGCCTCCGATATTAAGTCCTTTTCTTTGGCCTATGGTTGTATACATAAGGCCATTGTGTTCTCCTACAATCTTGCCATCTACAGTCTTAATAGGACCTTTTTTAGATGGTAAATATTGTGATAAGAACTGACGGAAGCGTTTTTCACCGATAAAACAAATGCCGGTGGAGTCTTTTTTAGTTGCAGTAGCCAAGCCTCTTTCTGCAGCCATGGCACGGACTAAAGGCTTTTCTAAATGACCTACAGGGAATAAAACTTTTTCTAAAACATTATGCTCAATTGCATGTAAGAAATAGCTTTGATCTTTATTGCCATCAGCGCCTCTTAATAAATGTGCATGAGGGAGATTAAAACTTCTTTGGCAATAGTGACCTGTGGCAATGTAATCGGCATGTAAAACTTTTATGGCATAGTCCATAAAAGCCTTAAATTTGATTTCACGGTTACATAAAATATCAGGATTTGGAGTGCGGCCTTTGGCGTATTCAGATAAGAAGATTTCAAAAACATTATCCCAATACTCAGCGGCAAAATTGATTGTTTTAAGTTCAATCCCTAATTTGTCACAAACTTTTTGGGCATCTTCACGATCTTTTGCGGCAGCGCAATAAGATTCGTTATCGTCCTCTTCCCAGTTTTTCATGAACAATGCAGTGACGTGCATGCCATTTTCTTTTAATAAAGCTGCACTTAAGGAGGAATCTACACCTCCAGATAAGCCTACCACTACTTCTTTTCCGGCAAGCTCTTCGTAAGGAATTCTTGAGTCAAATTGCATTTTAAGACTTAATAGTATCTATAAGATTTAAAGGAAAACGCTGACCCTTAAAATAGGCATCAAAGTTGCGTCCGACAAGGCGAGTTCTCCACAGATCTTTGCGGGCGTAAATTTCTTCTTTAGTGTACCACTTGATATCAAGGATCTCATTATCAGGATCATTTGCTTTCATGCTTTTTGGCATGTCCTTGATTTTAGCCTCAAAGCAGAAACGTAAAATTGTTTCTTTATCTTTGACATAATCATTGATGCACACTAAGGATAAAAGTTCTACCTCGCATCCTGTTTCTTCACGTCCTTCGCGTAAAGCTGCGTCAATTATAGATTCGTTTTTTTCAATATGTCCGCAAGGATTACCAAAAACCTTACGATTATCTTGATCTTCGTTATACTCTTCAACAACCAAATAGCGGCCATTGTGTTCAATAATTAAAGCTACAGTAGTAAAAGGTGTGAATCTTTCGGTCATGCAAAATCTCCTTTGTGACGTAATTTTAACAAAAAGAATGCGTTGCCCCAAATTTTGGTTAAAAAAAACGCGGTTTAATAGAAATTAAACCGCGTAAATCCGAAAGGAGCGGGATTAAATTAGTTACGATTTAAAACTGATTTACCTGTTTCTCGATCAAAAAGGTAGATTTTTTGCGGATCAAAATAAAAAGCGTGTTCATCACCTATACGTAATTGATTATCGGCACTTACACGCACACAGACTTTGCAAGCATCATTTTCACAATGTAAGTAAGCATCAGCGCCTAAAAGCTCACGCATGGTTACCTTTAAATCAATTTTAGCTGCCCCTGCAAAAGGCTCAGCTTTAATATTTTCAGATCTAAGTCCTAAAACTAATTCTTTGCCTTTTAATTCTTCAGCTTTTTGACGGAATTTTAAAAGGGACGGCAATTTAAAAATTGCACAACCGGCATTTAACTGTAAAAAATCAGGTTGTATTAAAATCTCTGCATGAATAAAATTCATCTGAGGAGTGCCTATGAAACCTGCAACAAATAAATTGTTAGGGTTTGCATAAAGATTTTTTGGAGTGTCAACTTGCATAATTTGACCGTCGTTCATAACTACGATTCTGTCGGCCATAGTCATAGCTTCAACTTGATCGTGAGTTACATAAACGAAAGTAGTATCAAGCTTTTGATGAAGTTTTATAAGCTCAGATCTCATATGAGTACGCAATTTTGCGTCAAGATTTGATAAAGGCTCATCAAAGAGAAAAACATCAGGATTTCTGACCATAGCTCTTCCTAATGCAACTCTCTGACGCTGGCCTCCTGAAAGAGCTGAAGGCTTTCTAAAAAGATAATCTTTAATATCCAAAATCTCAGCAACTTCATCGACTCTTTTGGCAATTTGAGGCTCAGGTACATGGGCAAGTTTTAGCGCAAAGCCCATATTCTCAGCTACAGTCATATGTGGATATAGAGCGTAGCTTTGAAATACCATAGCAATATTACGCTCACGGGCGGGCACATCATTAACCACACGCTCTCCAATTTTTAAGATACCACCTGAGATAGTTTCAAGACCGGCTATCATTCTTAAAGTAGTGGATTTACCGCAGCCTGAAGGTCCAACTAAAACCAAAAATTCTTTATCTTTAATCTCAAGATTCAATCCTGAAATTACAGAGTGGAGCGGGGAATATTTTTTCTCAAGATTTAAAATTGATATGGAGGCCATGTGATTAAACCTGTTTTTTAAAGTTATAGCGGATATAGAAAGAGGCAATACATAAGATAATGATGGTCATAATTACAGATGCAGCTGAGCCATAGCCTATCTTCAAGGCTTGTGTACCAAAGTGATAGATGTATTGGGTAATAGTGGCAGTGGTATTAGCAGGACCGCCTCCTGTTAAGATATTTACTTTGTCAAATAAGCGGAATGAATCAATTGCTCTTAATATTGCAGCTAAATAGATGCTGCCTGAGATTGCAGGTAAGGTTATATATCTAAATTTTTGAAGCGAGCTTGCACCATCAATTTCGGCAGCTTCATATTGATCTTTTCTTACACACTGTAAAGCTGAGTAGATAAGTAAGAATGAAAAAGGGGTGTATTGCCAAAAATCAATGAGTAAAATGCAAAAAAAAGCTGTTTTAGGATTGTTTAACCAGTTAACACTTGAAAGATTAAACAGAGCAAAGGTTTCGTTTACAAGACCATCATTATTGGCAAGCATGATTTGCCAGATTAAAGCTACAGTCACAGGAGGTATGAGTGTTGGAATCAATACCAATGTGCGCATGGTCTTTTTGAATTTTACAATTGAGTTTATAAATAAAGCTAATAATAAGCCACAGAGAATCTCTGTGATTACAGCCAAAATGGTGAAAGTTACGGTGTTATAAAGAGCCATTAAGAAGTACTCATCATCCATAATCTCAGAGTAGTTCTCAGTGCCTATAAAGCGTGTGGGTCTTAATGATAAAAAATAGTAATCGCTAAAGCTGTAATAGATAATAAAGCCTAAGGGGAACATGGTCAAAAGGGCAAATAAAATGGTTGCCGGTGAGACCATCAATCCTGAAAATATGCGCTGTTTTGTCATGATAAAGCAACTAAAAGACCGTCATGATTTAACATGACGGTCATAATTTAACTAGATTTTATTTATCGATTTTCTCAATAGCTTTTTGAGCATCAGCTAAAGCCTGTTTGGCGCTCTTAGTGCCTGAGAGGGCATTTGAAAGCTCAATGCCATATACGTTTTCAATTTCACCCCAAAGTTCAGTACGTGGACGAACTTTTGAGTTTTGAGTGCCGGCTAATAAGGTCTTATAGAATGGATATTTTGCAGATAACTCTTTATCATTGAAAACAGAGATGCGGGTTGGAACAGCACCTTTGTCAGCAGCTGCCTTTTGAACCTCTTCAGAGGTTAAGTATTTTAAAAGTTCAATGGCAAGATCTTTTTTACCGCAATTGGCAGTAATACCCATCATCCAGTTACCAATTACGCCTGCGCTGTATTCTTTGCTTTGAGCATCAATCTTGCCTGGGATTACAGCATAAGAGGCAACACTGTCAGTTCCTGAGATAAACCAGCTAGGCCAGCCTAAAGCTTGAGCTGCTTTTCCTGAGGCTACAGATGCGACAATGTCATTTTTCTCATAGTTAGCACCAGTCTTTGCTAACTGTAAGTAGAATTCTAATGAGGCTAAACCTTCAGGAGAGTTTACAGTAACATTAAAGTTTTCATCAAAAACGTCACCGCCAAAGGCCCACAATAAAGGTAAGTAGTCACCAACAATTGGGTTACCTTGCTGACCACGAACAACATAGCCTAACTTACCGTTTAGCTGAGCTTTTTGGGCAATATTTAATACATCTTCCCAATTATCAGGAGCATGAGTGGCACCTACACTCTTTAACACATCCTGATTGAAGAATAATAAAGTTACGTTACCGGCAAAAGGCAGAGCATAGGTGTCCCCCTTTGCATAAGGATCTTTACCAATATCTAAAGAGGTCTTAACGAAGTCACTATCATCAGTGTAGCCATTTTTAGTTAAGTCGCATAAAACACCGGCTTTGGCAAACTCAGGGATCCAAGGATCGTCAAGCATTACTAAGTCAAAAGCACCGACTGAGGCTCGAGAGTCTAAGGCAATCTTTTGTTTTAAATCAGCGTTTTCAAGGCCCATAACTTCGATTTCAACGTTGTGCTCTTTTTCAAACTTCTCTTTTACAGCGTTTATAACATCAACGTGAGAACCACCACGGGCAGCAATAACAATCTTCTCCATATCTTGAGCATAAGCTTGGTTTACACAAGCAAAAGCAGGAATGGCTGCCAATACACAGGCTAATACAGTCTTTTTAAATTTCATAATTTCTCCTGAATTTACTCTTTAACCGCACCGTTTGATAAACCGGATAAGAGGAAATTCTGTGCAAATAAAACAAACAAAATAATCGGAATTAAAGAAACTAGGCCACCTGAGGCAATAGCGCCCCATTGAGTAAGCTCTTGCTCAGAGTTCATCGTGGCTAAAGCTAAAGGAATGGTGAATTGGGATGAGGATTGCACGAAAATAACGCCATAGAGATATTCATTCCAAGAGGTCATAAAGGACAAGATACCTACAGCGGCAATACCAGGTAAAACCTGTGGTAGCACGATTTTGGTAAAGAGCTGAAATTCAGTTGCGCCATCAATTAAAGCACTCTCTTCAACTTCTTTTGGTAAAGAGGCAAAGAAAGAGAGCATAAACCAGATGATAAATGGAGTTAGTGCCAAAATATGGCAAAGGATAATTGGCAGACGAGTTGAGCCAATGCCAATAGAGGTCATCATGATAAATAAAGGTAAAGCAAAGGCGATTGGTGGCAAAATACGTACCAGCAATACCCAGAAAATCATAAAACGACGGTATATGAAGTTAAAACGTGGGCGCGCCAGAATATAGGAGCAACATAAACCTATAGCTAAAGATAGCGCTAATGAGACTGAGGTTACGATGCAGCTGTTAAAAATGGCTTGAGCAAAATGTTTCTTTTGAAAAAGATTTATAAAGTTGTCAAAAGAAAACGATCTTGGATAGAAAGAAAAACCTGCAGCCATATCTGCGCTACTGCGAACAGATAAGGTCAGCATCCAATAAACCGGAAACAAAGTCCATAAAAGGATGCATATAGCAATAAAAATTTTTAAAAGTTTTTTGTGTGAAGATCTTTGCATAAAACAGACCCTTGTCTAAATTACGCGTGCATTTTAGAGAAGGTCTGTTATATCGAAGATGGAATTAAGTTAATTCTTTGTTAATTTAACTTTTTTTAAACAATTCTTCTTTGAAAAATAGCAAATCTGAGGCAACAATACAGTCTTTGATGTCTTTTATAAAGAGCGATAATTCTAAATAGTTATTGAAATTTCTAATAAAAATTTTAAGAGGGCTTTTTTTTAGATTTTTTATGCTAAAAGATTTTGTAAGTCCTAATACCTTAAAGTTTTTACAAAAGATTTCACCACTCTTTAAAGAAACGATCTCAAAATCATAGTCATAATTATCCTCATTGGAGATGGTGTTCTTATTTTCAATAAATATTTTGTCTAAAACTATATCTTTATCATCTAAGACATGATCAGCATAGATAGGATAAAAGATCTGTAAATTGTCATCAAAACCTAAAATTGCGGGAGTTTTTTTATCGAAAGATGGGAGATTTCCTGTAACTAAAATCTTGGCCTCTTTTTGATCTTTTTTACAAAAATCACGGCATTTTTCAAATATAAAATCACAGGCACTCTGATATTTTTTGCCTAGATCTGCACAGATTACAAAAATATGCGGATGGCATTTATCTAAAAGAAGATCAGGCAAACCATCTTTTTGACCATGATGTGTAACTTTTAATAAGTCACATATAGGTAATCTATCTTTAACATCATCAAAATTTTGTCTATCGCCTGTTAATAAGGCTCTATAGTTTTTAGTATTTAAGATAAAGAACAGACTTTTTTGATTTTCTTTTTGATTGAGGATTTTTAAGGCTTTTATAAATTCATGATCATCATTAGTGTTTAAAGCCTCTAAATTTAAAAGGCGTTCCTTTTTAGAGTCTTCAGTTAAACCAAAAATCTCTAAAGAAGCGTCCTCATCTAAAAATAAAGTTTCCTTTTCTAAAACTTCACGGATATGGGTGTTTTTCCTTTTAAGATCTGAAATAAGATTTCTATAGGCCTTAAGAGAATATTTCCATAAACGAAAATCTTCAAAATTAAGTAAGCCACAAGAAGGTCTTTCTAAATTAGAAATATTATGGGGAAGTAATGCATTTATATAAAAGTTATCGATTTTTATCTCATCATCTTTGGAAATTTCGCAAAGGCCTGCAATATGATCATAGTGAATATGCGTACAGATAAGATTATTGATATGGTCAATATTCAATAATTTTAAGGCCTCGTTAACTCTCAGTGTGCCCACCTCTTTATAGGTTTCTCTATCAGAAGGGCCGCCATCAATAACAGTTACATTATTGCTTTTTGATTTTAAAATCTGGCATTCGCCATAGCCTGTATTAACAAAGAATAGCTGCATAAAAACCTCAAATTTTTTTATTTTATTTTGAGATTTAAACGTTAAGCGTTTGTAAAATTTAAAGAATCTTGAGTATTTTTTAACTATTTATATTGATTTTTAGTGTTTTTTTATCTTTACTTCATCTTAAGTGCTAAATAAAACTTATATAGAAAATTCTCTTTTTATTAGCGCATCTTTCCCCGTATCCCAATTAAAGATTTCCTAAATTAGAAAGAGGAAAGCAATATGAAAAAATTAGTCTTTTTAGTAGCGCTATTTTTAGTTTGTGTTTCTTTAGGATCTTTTGCTATCTGGCATTACAAATACCATCTTTATAGTTATTTGCCTTCAACACCAGATTCTATGGTCAAAAATGTCGATGGCATTTTGTTTGGGGCTGACGGTAAAGCTTTTTCAGGGCGATTAAAAGAGAAAACTGATTCAGGATCCTCTGTCTATGCGTATAAGTCAGGTAAGCTTTCAGGACTTAATGTAGTTTTTAGCGATGGTCTCTTGCGTGAGATTGGACACTGGCAAAATGGCAAGCAAAATGGTCTTTTTGCAGCTTGGACTGATAAAAGTGTGTTAATTGATAGAGGCTTTTTTAAAAATGGTGAGCGTGACGGTGAGACTTTGCAATATTGGTCTGATACAGGAAAGATTAAGTTAAAGGCTCATTATCGCGCAGGAAAGCTTAATGGTCTTGTAGAACAATACGATCCTCAAGGCACATTGCAATTTAAGCATATGTATAAAGATCATAAGTTACATGGGGAGGCTTTTGATTATTTTGAAAATGGCAAACTTAAAAGTTATGTAGTTTTTGATCGTGGTCTGCAAAGTGGCCCATTTAAGCTTTATTCTGAAGACGGAGTGTTGTTAGAGGAAGGTATTTTAAAAGAGGGGATGCGTCATGGAGCATTTACTGTGTACTCTCCACAAACAGGAAAACCTGCCATCAAGGGAAATTACAATATGAATGCTTATGATGGTGAGATTACGATGTGGCGAGCTGATGGCGTTAAGAGCGTTCAAAACTTTGACAAAGGGGTAGCTAATGGTTGGCAGAAAACCTACAACAGTCAAGGAACGCTTATTCAAAAAATTATGCTAAAGAATGGTCAAGCTACAGGTGAGTTTTATACATACGACGCCAAAGGCAATTTAATTGCAAAAAGAGATCCTGATAAAACAGATAAAATAAGGATAAGAGAAATGCCATCTACAAGTGATGAGTTATCAAGGGATAACAGTGGAATAGTGATAATTGAAAGTAATTAATTATAAATTTGCTACAAAGTTTTAAAGCACTTTTTAGCGATGATTATTTATTGGGGATGATTTATTTTAGGCAAGATTCACTATGCGCCTATTCAGAGTCGAACTGAATACCCCTACCGTGTGAAGGTAATGCTCTAACCAAATGAGCTATAGGCGCATCTAACGGTGGCAATAATAGCACAAAACATAATTGGTACAAGCAGTTTTTAAAGCGCTATTTTGCTCTTTTTTTGTTCAATTTTTTTTAATTTGCCTTTTTTAAGTCAAATTCCTATTATTCACATGATTTATAAGTCAGGAGTATTAAATGGAATTTATAAGTAAGGTTACTGTTCCTTGTGAAGGCAGTGCAATTGAAGTTGATGCTTTAGGAAAACTTAAAGTCCCTAATAACCCTATTATTCCTTTTATTAGAGGCGATGGTATTGGCGCTGACATTACCCCGGTAATGAAAAAAGTCGTAGATGCTGCAGTAAATAAAGCTTATGATGGCGCGCGTAAGATTTCTTGGATGGAGATCTATGCCGGTGAGCGTAGTTGCCAGGTATATGGAGAGGGCGTATGGCTGCCTGAGGAGACTTACGATTTCATTAAACGTTATCATGTTGCTATTAAAGGACCTTTAACTACTCCTGTAGGCGGTGGCATTCGTTCTTTAAACGTATCTTTACGTCAGACCTTAGATTTATACATCTGCCTGCGTCCTGTTCGTTATTTTGATGGCGTGCCATCTCCTGTAAAACATCCTGAGCTTGTTGATACCATTATTTTCAGAGAAAACGCTGAGGATATTTATGCAGGTATCGAGTGGGAAGCTGATAGCGAAGGTGCAAAAAAACTTATCTCTTTCTTAGAAAAGGAGATGGGGGTTAAAAAGATTAGATTTAATGAGCACTGTGGTATTGGTGTAAAACCTATGTCCCGTCCAGGTACTGAGCGCTTAATTAAAGCAGCCTTTGAGTATGCTATTGCTCATGACAGAAAATCTGTCACCATTGTTCATAAAGGCAATATCATGAAGTTTACTGAAGGCGCGTTTAAGAAGTGGGGCTATGAGTTAGCTATGCGTGAATACGGCGCAAGTGCTGATGAAAAGGGTGTTGTAAGCTTTGTAAATAAAAATACCGGTCGCAAGATTGTTGTTAAAGATTGCATTGCTGATGCTTTCTTACAAAATATTCTGTTATACCCTCAAGATTATGATGTAGTTTGCGCTATGAACTTAAATGGTGACTATATATCAGATGCCTTAGCTGCCGAAGTTGGTGGTATTGGTCTTGCCCCAGGTGCCAATATCGGTACTGATTGTGCCATCTTTGAGGCAACTCATGGTACTGCTCCTAAACTTGCTGGTACTTTAAAGGCAAACCCAGGCTCAATTATTCTCTCAGCTGAACTTATGTTACGTCACTTAGGTTGGAATGAGGCTGCAGATTTGATCATTGAAGGCATGGAGAAGACTATTTCCTCAAGAAAGGTAACTCATGACTTTGCAGCTTTAATGGAAAACTCTTATGAGTTAAATACCAATGAGTTTGGTGATGAACTTATTGCAAATATTAATGCTTAATATTTTTAAATAAGTTTTTAAAGATGAAATAACCCCAATAAGTTTTATTACTTATTGGGGTTTTGCTATCTAGCTTAAAGTGATGTCAAGGAACATCATAAGCACAAAGCCCAAAAGTACAGACATGGTAGCAAGATCGGTATGTCCTGCATCTTTGTGAGATTGTGGAATCAGCTCCTCGCAGACTACATAGAGCATAGCTCCGGCTGAAAATGATAAGGCCCAAGGTAGAAATACCGTCATAGAGCCACCTAAGCATAAAACTGCAACTATGGCAGCAATAGGCTCGGTGATACCAGATAAAGCGGCCATCACAAATGATTTTATTTTAGAGACGCCGGAGACAAACATAGGCATGGAGACGGCGGTACCTTCTGGAATATTTTGAATACCAATGCCTAAAGCTAAAATCATGGTGGATGTAATTAAGTCAGAAGAGCCTAAATTTGCCGCTGCAGAGACAATTACACCTAAGGCCAAACCTTCTGGGATATTGTGAATAGTAATTGCGGTAAAAAGTAAAAAATTGTCGTTAAAATGGACATTTGGCCCATCTTGAACTTTTGATATTGGATGTAAATGTGGCAAGCATTTATCAATGGCAAATAAGAAAAGTGCGCCTAAGAGGAAACCACCACAAGCTGGGATCATTTTATTTATACCAAGCTTTTGTGCATGCTCCATAGCCGGCATTAAAAGTCCCCACACAGCTGCAGCCAGCATAATGCCAGCGGCAAAGCCTAAAGAGATTTTGGTAAGAGTTTTGTTATGGTTCTTTTTTATAAAGAATACTAAGGATGCGCCTAAAGCTGTCATTAAGAAAGTAAATGACGAGGCGAGTACAGTTATAGAAAGAGGGCTCAAGTCAGACATAAAGATTCTTATTTAGAAAATTATTTTAGATATTTATTTGCAGAAACTGCTTTTTAGTGGGTATTGTAGTGAAATTTTTTACAAAAAACAGATAAAAAAGCATAAATAACGCTTTTATAAAATATTATTTATCTTTTGCAGAGAGGAACTTGGTCAAATACATAAATTTTGGAATGAATAAATGAACTAAAGGGCCTGTAAATAGTGCGGAAAATAAAGTCCCTTCACGAACGCCTTCGATAGCTGAAAAGTTTGTGAGAATTAAAGATAAAATTACGGCGGTTAAAACTAAAAAGTTGTCGAAAAATGTTTTTACAAAACTAAATGATTTATTGACAATTGGGTGAAATACTTTAAGAAAGTACTCGCCTGGCACCATACATACAGAGGCTACAACAGATAAAGAGATACTTATTGAAAGTAAAACTGTGCCAGTTACTATAAGAACCCAAGACATGTAGTAAGGTAAAATATCAGGTAAGACTTTATTTAGACAAGTCATACCAAAATCGATCATCCATGAAAAAAGAAAAATTACCGGGATCTGCATGATTAGATCTAAAACATGATCTTTTATTTTTGAGCGCAAAATGATTAGTTGTAACGTAATGAGTATTACGTTGAAGATCATGGTGGTATCGCCCAATGTTAGAGGTGTATGCAGAGAGATAACGTAATTTGGGGATGAGATAGGGGTAGTGCCAATATTAGCAAAAGTAATTGTTGCTATGGCAAAACCTTGGATTAAAACAGAAGTAAAAAACAACGCATAGCGTTTAACAAGCTCATTTAAGGGCATGTTTTTCATGAAGAAATTTCCTTCTGTTTTAAAGAATAGGTATTAGAAAAACAACAGCCGAAAAACTTTAAAGCTTTTCGGCACATTTAGTTAATTTCTAATTATATTTTAGCGGGCGCGGAAGGTAATACGGCCCTTGGTCAGATCGTAAGGGGTGATCTGAACGGTAACTTTATCACCAGTTAAAATTCTGATGTAGTTCTTACGCATTTTTCCGGAGATGTGAGCCATAACGATGTGGCCGTTCTCTAACTGTACGCGGAACATAGTATTAGGCAAGTTCTCAAGAACAGTGCCTTGCATTTCAATATTTTCTTCTTTAGCCATAAACTCTTTTGTGTATAAAAACAACGTAAAAGCCGGATTTTCCGGCACATAAGCAAAAAACCACATTATTATACACCACAAGAGAACATTTAAGCTGAAATTTTCGATTAAAGCGCATAAAAATGCTTTTATCTAGAAATTTATCTGAGGTGATTAACTTATTTATTTATTTTTTTTGAGATTTGACGCATGTTTAAATTTTCTAAATTGTCTTGTGTTTCATAGGGTCTAAGTGTTGAAATCACTATATATAAGTGTATATATTAACGATAATATTAATAAGTAGAGTAAATTTGTAGAGTTGGAGAATTTATATGTCCCTGCGCAAGGTGGTTATTACTGGACTTGGAATTGTCTCAAGCATCGGTACTGGATGTGAAGCTGTTTTACAGGCTTTAAAACAAGGAAAATCCGGTATCGTCTCAGATCCATCTTTTATTGAAAAAGGCATGCGCTCCCAGGTTGCAGGTCTCGTTGATATTGATTTTAAAGAGCATATTGACAGACGTGTGTTGCGTTTTATGGGTGATGCTGCAGCTTATGCATATGTTGCTATGAAAGAGGCTATTGCCTCTGCAGGCTTAAGTGACGAGGATGTCTCATCTGAGCGTACAGGCCTTTTTGTAGGTTCAGGTGGTGGTGATACTGCAGCTGTGGTTGAAGCTGCGGATACTTTGCGTGAGCGTGGCATTAGACGTGTAGGTCCTTATGCTGTGCCTAAAGCTATGAGCTCTACCACATCTGCAAACTTAGCTACTGCTTTTAAGATTAAAGGTGCCTCATTAACTGTAAGCTCAGCATGCTCCACCTCAGCTCATTGTATTGAGTTAGCTTGCGATGAGATTATGTTAGGCAGACATGACATTATGTTTGCCGGTGGTGGTGAGTCTGCTAACTGGACTATTTCCTGCTTATTTGATGGCATGGGTGCTTTATCTAAAGGCTACAATGACGATCCTGCTAAGGCATCTCGTCCATATGATGCCAACCGTGATGGCTTTGTTATTGGTGCCGGTGGCGGTATTTTAGTTTTAGAGTCAGAAGAACACGCTAAAGCTCGTGGAGCAAAGATTTATGCTGAGGTTGTAGGCTTTGGTGCTACCTCTGACGGTTATGACATGGTAGCCCCATCAGGTGAAGGTGCTGCGCGTTGTATGAAGCTTGCCTTAAAAGATTGCCCATATCCTATTGATTACATCAATACTCATGGTACTTCTACTGTTTTAGGCGATATTAAAGAGCTTGAAGCTATTAAGAGTGTATTTGGGGATAAATGTCCACCAATCTCCTCAACTAAGTCTATGACAGGTCATGCCTTAGGTGCAGCTGGTGTTAATGAGGCAATTTTCTGTGTCTTAATGTTACAGAATAATTTTATTGCCCCATCTATTAACATTGATACTTTAGATGAGCATTGTGAAGGCTTTGATATTGTTGCAAATAAGGCTCGTGAGACTAAGCTTGAGACTGTAATGTCAAATAGCTTTGGCTTTGGTGGTACCAACGCTTCTATTATTTTAAGAAAGTATGGCATCTAAGTTATTACGTCTTGATAAAGCAGTATCTCACAGTTTTGAAGTCTCCCGCAAAGAGGCAGTATTCTTAATTCGTGATGGTGCTGTAAGTGTTGCCGGCGAGATCGTATGCGATCCCGCCTTTAAGATTAGTGCCGATACTCCTTTAGAGCTTGATGGTAATGAGTTTACCGCACAGGAGACTATGCGTAAGCGTGTCTTTATGCTTAATAAGCCTCAAGGTTATGTCTGTGCCGATCGCGACAACCGTTATTTAACTGTAAGCTCGATATTTTCAGGTGAAAGTCACTATTTAGATCTGCATTGCGCAGGAAGGCTTGATGTTGATACTACAGGCTTTGTTATCGTCACCGATGATGGTGATTTAAGTCATAGAATCACCTCTCCTCGTGCCAATGTTGAAAAGGTCTATATTGCTTGTGTTAAAAATCCTATTGAAGAGCGTTGCATTGAACGCTTTTTATCAGGACTTAAACACCCTGAAGAAGATAAGCCTTATAAGAGCGCGAAGCTTGAAATTATCTCTGAAAAAGTTGGTAAGGTTACAGTAACCGAAGGGCGCTATCATGAGGTTAAACGCCTCTTTGAGTGCGTAGGCAATGAGGTTTTAGAATTAAAGCGGGTTAAAATTGGCGCTTTAGATTTAGATGAATCGTTGCAAGAAGGAGAGTATCGCGAGCTTTCAGAAGAAGAAATAGCTTTGATGTTTAAATAGATTTACATCAACATTAGAATAAAAATAAAGGTTCTTCGCCAAATCTGTGGCTAACTAAAATTTTATATCTAATTTTGTTATAC
>Freddie_p2__coassemble_1838_pt1 | contig 18496 bp, 19 predicted proteins | sample Freddie_p2__metabat2_high_PE_038 | metagenome-assembled genome bin Freddie_p2 | reverse complement strand
ATTTAAATATGCATTAGTCGTGCTTTATTTTTGATTATTTTGTTATTCTAATGAATAGAGATTATTAAAAAATATTTAAGGAAAAACTGTGAAAGCTGTTATTCAAAGAGTAACTTATGCCAAGGTTAATGTAGATAATAAAGATATAGCCGCAATCGATCATGGTATTGCCGCTTTAATTGGTCTTGAGCCTTTTGATACTTTTGAAAATTGCAAAAAGCTTATAGACAAGATGATTAAGCTTAGAATCTTTTCTGATGACAAAGATCATATGAACTTAAGTCTTTGTGATATTGAAGGCGATCTTTTGCTTATCTCTCAATTTACATTAGCTGGATCTACAAAACGCGGATTGCGTCCTAGCTTTGATGGGGCAATGAGACCTGATGAGGCCAGTGTTTTGTTTGCTAAATTGGTAGAATATGCTAAGGAAAAATATCCAAAGGTACAACAAGGCCAATTTGGTGCTGATATGAAAGTATCTCTTTTAAATGATGGACCGGTGACCTTTATATTAGAAGCTTGATTTTTAAGGTAAAAATTTTTGATAAGTTTAAATTAGGCCAAGAGCATAAATTTTTGCTAGAATAGTAGATTGTGTTTAAGGCTCAGGTGGCCTTTTTTTATTTATTGTAAATAAGATATATATAACAATAAATAAAACTAACCTGGCAATGATTTTGGGGACTTAGAATGCGTATTTTAGGAATTGAAAGTTCTTGTGATGAAACCGGCGTTGCCGTTTTTGACGACAAAGAGGGCTTAGTAGCTCATGCGCTGCATACCCAGATTCCCATGCATGCTCAATACGGTGGCGTAGTTCCTGAGCTTGCATCACGCGACCATATTAAAAGAGTTGTGCCATTGGTGCGTATGGTTATGCAAAAGGCGTCTATGGATTTAAAAGATTTAGATGCTGTTGCATACACCGCAGGTCCAGGCCTTATTGGTGCTCTTTTGGCAGGCGCTATGGAAGCTAATGCTTTAGCTTATGCTTTAAACATTCCAGCAGTTCCAGTTCATCACATGGAAGGCCATCTTTTAGCACCAATGCTTGAAGATCCTAAACCTGATTTTCCTTTCGTCGCTTTATTAATTTCAGGTGGTCACACCATGTTAATTAAGGTAAGCGCACCTGGTTCTTACGAGCTTTTAGGTCAATCTGTTGATGATGCTGCAGGTGAGGCCTTTGATAAGACTGCAAAACTTTTAGGAATCCCTTATCCAGGTGGTCCTGGCCTTGAGAAATTAGCCAAAGGTGGTGATCCTAAAGCCTTTTCATTCCCACGCCCAATGTTAAAGAGTCCAAATTGTGATTTTAGCTTTGCCGGTCTTAAGACTGCAGTTTTAAATGCTGTTTTAGATAACAAAGATAATTTAGATGCAGTTAAGGCAGATATCGCTCGTGGCTTTAGTTTAGCTGTAGCTGATACTTTGGAATATAAGTGCCGTAAAGCTTTACGTATGACCGGTCTTAAGCGTCTTGTTGTTGCAGGCGGTGTCAGTGCCAATAGCGATATTAGAGAAAGACTTACCTCTCTTATGGAAAAAGAGCATGGTCAGGCTTTCTTTGCTCGTCGTGAGTTTTGTACCGATAATGGCGCTATGATTGCACAAGCTGGCATGATGCGTTTTAAAGCAGGTCAAATTGGTGACTATAAGGTAAAAGTTTTCCCGCGTTGGCCGTTGTCTGAGTTAAAGCCTCTTTAGGACTTTTATGGATAAAATTTTTGTTAAGGGCTTGAAGATTGACTGTATTATCGGCATTTTGCCGCATGAGCGGGTGAATCTTCAGCCCTTAATTTTGGATATCACCTTAGAACATGATTTAAAAGATGCGGCACAAAAGCATGATCTTAGTTTTAGTATTGATTATGCTTTATTGTCAAAGCGCGTTGAGGATTATGTTATTGCACGCAAAGCCCCTCTTTTAGAGGAATTAGGCTATGAGTTGTGTGCTCTTATTATTAAAGAATTTAAGCCGCATAAGGTTACAATAAGATTAACGAAACCTTTGGCGGTAAAGGCATCAGTTGGTGCCGGTATTGAAGTTTCTCAAACAGCTGATAATTGAACGGAGATTGTCGATGGCAACTAGAGTATATCTTGGTGTTGGTTCTAATTTAAATAAAGAGAACGCTTTGCGCTTTGCTGTAGCTAAGCTTGAGCCTTTATTCAAAAATTTTGTTAAATCTTCAGTTTGGTCCAGCCATGCCATTCGCACCGCTGAGCCTGACTATTTAAATATGGTCGTAGGTGGCGATGTTGACATGTCTCTTGAAGATTTATTCAAAGCTATTGAAGAGATTGAGCGTCTTGCAGGTAAGGAGCTGATGTTCAATCACGGCACCAATTTTGGTGTAAAGCGTCGCCTCGATATTGATATTTTGGTTTATGGCGATACTGTAACTACCACCCCATGCAAACTCCCAAGACACGATATTCAGGATTATCCGTTCGTTTTATGTCCATTATGTGAGCTTGACGCTGATTTAGTTCATCCGCTCTTAAATATTCGTGTAGGCGAGATTTGGGCTGAGATGGAGCCTCGTTTACCTGACAATCATCGTGTAGCTAAAGCTTGCATTGATTGGTCTGTAGAAGCCCCTGAGTGGGATGGCTCTGAGGCTGAATAATTTATATGTCGATTTTGCAAGTAGTAGTGTTGGCCTTAATTCAAGGCCTCACTGAGTTTTTACCAGTTTCATCAAGTGCTCACTTGATTTTGCCATCAAAACTTTTAGATTGGCCTGATCAGGGAATAGCTTTTGATGTTGCAGTGCATGTCGGTACTTTAATGGCAGTTGTCTGCTATTATTTTTCTGACTTGCTAAAAATCTCTAGCGCAACAATAGAGTCTTTGATTAGAAGACAATCAAGCAATCTAAGTAAATTAGGTTTTTGCATTATTTTGGCAACAATTCCTACATGTATTGCTGGATTATTGTTTGAAAGCAGTGTATCTACTTTAGGTCGATCTGTTGAAGTTATTGCTTGGGCTACTATTTGCTATGGCATTCTTTTGGGAATTGCCTCTTATATAAATCGTCATATTTTGTGGCATAACGGTTTAAGAAATGAAGGTTATCGTCAAGATAGCTTACATAACTTAAGTTATACTCAAGCTTTAATTATTGGTTGTTCTCAAGCTTTAGCTATTGTTCCAGGTACTTCTCGTTCTGGTATTACCTTAACTGCAGGTTTATTTTTAGGATTATCTCCTCAAGCCGCAGCTCGTTTTAGCTTCTTATTGTCAATTCCAGTAATTATTGCCTCAGCTTTATTTGAGTGTTTAAAGCTTTATAAAAATCAGTTTTTATTAGAGCAAGCTGATATTTTATCGATGAGTTTAGGTGTAATGCTGTCATTTTTGGTAGCGTTAATGGTAATTCATCTCTTTATGAAGTATATAGCCAAGTCAGGCATGGCTTTATTTGTAATTTATCGTCTGCTTTTAGGCGGCATTCTATTGTGGCTTTTACACTAAAGACTAAAAAGGAGCTTTAAGCTCCTTTTTTATTAGTCACGTCTTATTTTAAAAAAAGCTCTATGATAAGGTTTTATAACTTTTGCCTTTATCGGTTGGGTTTTTTTGTCAGGGAAAGAGGCTTCTTTAAATTTACTTTTCGGCAATTGAGCTGGCATTTCATTACTGGAGTCATCAATTTCGCCCTTAGGTAATATCTCAAAATAATCCTCTACAAGCTTAATACGCTTAAGTCTTATTTGCTCACCAATTTCTTTTCCTTTAAAGCCTTTATCTACAAATTCCTGTGCTTTTACGGTAGAGCACAAGGAAAACATGCCTAAGAAGTAATCTGCGCGAGGAAAAGGTCTATTTTCAAAACCTTTTCTGCCTAAGAAGTCGCATTTACAGCATAAAACCCATGGCTTAATCCGATTTGGACGGCGCCAAGCATCTAAATGATCAAGCAAATCAACAATGCCTGAAGGGCCTTTTCTGTATAAATGATGCATTTCGCTGTGATATAGCACAACAAAATAAGCAAAATCTTCAAACTCATTTGGTACATGCAATCTCTTACACATCTGACGTAAAGGAGCTATACCTAATTCATTGTGAAGAGGGTGATGCGGCCAGATTTTTTTAGGAGTTAAAGCTTTACCTAAATCATGGCATAACATCGCAAAACGAGCTACAGGATTATCAGTTTCGGCACAAATTCTGTGTAGAGTCATGCAAGTATGGATACCTGAATCAATTTCTGGGTGCCATCTTAAAGGACCTGGTACTCCATATAAAGCATCAATTTCAGGAAGAACATATTTTAAGGCTTCACATTGGCGTAATGTCTGAATGAAAACCTCTGGATTTGGAGTTAAGAGCGCCTTATGTAATTCCAACCAAACTCTTTCAGGGGTTAAATCACATAATTCACCTGAAAGTGCGATTTTACGCATGAGCTCTAAAGTTTCAGGTGCAATTTTAAAACCTTCACAATAAAGCTTTGAGGCAAAGCGAGCTACACGTAAAACACGGAGGGGATCTTCTACAAAGGCATCTGATACGTGTCTTAACACTCTATTTTTTAAATCTTCCATGCCACCGTAAGGATCGATGATATTGCCATCTTGATCCTCAGCCATGGCATTTATGGTTAAATCGCGACGCTTTAAATCTTCTTTTAAAGTGATATTTTCATTAAAATCGCAAATAAAACCATGATAGCCCAACCCTTTTTTTCTTTCAGTTCTAGCTAAGGCATACTCTTCGTGAGTTTTAGGATGCAGAAATACTGGAAAGTCATGACCCGCCTGCACATAACCTGCATTTAACAGCATAGCAGGGGTCGCACCTACTACTACATAATCTCTATCGGCTCCTTGAATACCAAGAAGCTTATCGCGGACAGCGCCGCCGACTAAGTAAACCTGCATTTTCCTCTCTTAAATTTTATAAAGTATGTATCTCTAAATTTATCCTAATAATAACACCTTAAATTCAGACATTGCATAAACGGTTTAAGTTATAAATTTAAAGTAAAAAAAAGATCCTAAAATGTAATCACTACAAAAAAGGACCTTTTTTTTGCTGTTAATAACGATCGCGTCTTTTACGACCTGGTCTTGGAATAAAGACAAAAACAATGCCGATAATCGCTCCACCTAAAGCAATTAATGCTCCTTGAAGCCACCAACGCATCTGCATATCAAGTTCGCGGGTTTCAAGCTTGTCAGCATAATCGCGTCTTTGAGTATCAAGCTTTTGAATAGTGTTATTTTTTTCAAGATCGGATGCTTTTAGCGTAGCATTTTCTTTCTCTAAGATTGCAAGTCTGTTAGAGGCTTTAGCATAGTCCTTGGCAAGCTGTGAATCATAATTTGCAAGTGTTGATTCAAGCTCTTCAACGCGTTTTTGTAAAACTTCAACTAAAGCTTTACCACAAGGGGTGTCCTGAATGTCATTAGTTTGCATCCAGTACTGACCATTTTCATCTTCTACTTGTACGAATTTGCCATTATCGCTATAACGTACAAAATTTAATTTGTCACCCACATGGCGAATTCCGGTAATTCTGTAATTGGTGCCAGGGCCTGAACGAGTATAGACATTAGCACGATCAGATACATAAACATTGCTACCTTTTGAAATAGCAGATGCTTGCGAAGAAAAAGATACAGCGGCGCTCAAAATTGCGGCTGCCAGCGCAATTTTAGAAAAACTTTTAAACACAATTCTTTCCTTTGAAAATATGATGCTGTGATTTTAGCATAACAGCATAAAAAGGCGTGAATATGCCTAAGTTTACAACATTGTTAAATTTTTTAATAAAAAAATGAGTTCTTTTAATTGCTTAAAAGATGTTTTTTTCTAATTTAATATTTTTTTAACTGGGTATTCATGTTTTACTTATATTTGAAGATCTATTGTTAAAAGTTTGCTAATATCGAAAAAAAAGTGGAGCTTTTGCAATGAATAATAAAGAAATTGAAATAAAATTTGGTGTTTTAGGTGATCCTGAAAACTTAATGCAGATTTTAAGTAGCACCGGTACCGTTACAGGTGAGCATATTGATAATCTGTCAAACACTTATTTTGATACTGAAGATCAGCGTTTATTTTCTGCACAAGCTGGAGTGCGAATTCGTCGCGGCAATCAGTTTACTGAGCAGACTCTAAAGGTTCGTGGCGAAAATATTGCAGGTATTCATTCCCGCGGTGAGTACAATATCCCAATTCCTGCCGATAGCAAGGTTCCAAATTTATCTTTATTTCCACGTGAAGCCTTTGGCCCAGATTTTGATTTAGAAGGTATTCAAGCTCAGTTAAAGCCAATGTGCCAAATTGACTTTGTAAGACATTGCTTTGATTTCCAGATCATGAACAGCACCTTTGAGGTAGCCTACGATCATGGTGGAATTAAGCTTGCAGATGACAGCTTCTATCCCATCAATGAGCTTGAGGTTGAGCTTAAAGAAACCACAGTAAATGATGATGAAATAGTCATGCTGTTTTGCACTTTAGCGACAATTTTTGCAGAGCGCGGTTTACCTTTAGTATTAGAACCTTTCTCAAAGATGCATAGAGCTACCGTCTTATTAAAGAACCGTAGAAACTCTTTGGATTTCTCAAATATTTATCAGGCTCAAACTTTAAATGACTATATCTTAGAGCTTATAAAGAGTTTTGAGCGTCTTTACGGATTATTCTTAATTAAGCACGATCCGCTAATGTTTACCTATATAAACTCCACTTTAGCTACCTTAATTAAAGCCCTAAAGCAGTTAAAGAAGTCAGGAAAAGCTGCATTTGCCAATGGTGAAAGAGAGCCTGTAAATTATTTGGACGATCTTAAGGTCATAATTAAGATCTTAAAGTCTCTTTATGCAAAAAGCAGCAAGATTGAGGAGAAACTCACTAAGTTCTCTTTAGCAGGTAAGGAGGAAAAAGTTTTAGAGCAGGTAATGTATATGCGAAAAATTGAATGCCGTTACCAAGCTTTCTTAATTCCTTTAAAGTTAAGACTTTTGATGTCTATGCTTGTAAAGTAAAGATATTTTAAAATTTTTTTAAACGTCGTAGAAGTTTGTCTTTTACGGCGTTTTTTTATATGAGCAATCTTCTATTATTTAAAAGAGCTTTTTTAAGATAGAAAAACTTATAAATGCTTATGTGAATGTTAATGTATTTTGACGGTATTTTTAGAGTATATTTAAATTAAATAAATATAATTTAAAATTTATATTGTTTAAACAAAATACATAAGGAGCGAGGATGCCTTTTAATATCAAGCCTGATCCTTTAAACCTGCCAAAGCTGCCTAAGCTTTTACAGACTCACGCACAAAATCAGTATGATCGTTTAAAAAATAAAATACCAGAAGAGATTTTTGCAAAGTTCTCTGCACGTCCTGATTTTTTATATGTGTTGGCTATGTCAGATTTTATTGCCAATACATTATTTTCATATCCAAAAGAATGTTGCGAGCTTTTAGATGCACAGGCCTTAGACACTCCTTGTTTTAAAGAAGATCTTACAGAAACTGTAAATCGTATTATTGTGCCGGCATTAAGTGATTTTGAGTTTAAAAAAAGACTTAGAGTATTACGTCGTACTAGAACTTTTGTTATAGCTTGGCGTGATTTGTGTGGTATGGCTGAGCTTGATGAGGTGATGCAAGCTTTAAGTAATTTGGCCGAGCAAATTGTCTTAAGAACAATTGAAGTGGTACGCATGTCATTTAGACGTGTTTGGGGTGATGCTTTATGTGCAGATGGATCACCAATGCCTCTTTTAACCTATGGTATGGGGAAGTTGGGTGGACAGGAGTTAAATTTTTCATCTGACATCGATTTGATATTTGCTTATCCTGAAGATGGTGAAACCCAAGGTGGCACGCGCTCAATTAGCTTTAGAGAGTTCTTTACACGTATTGTCCAAAGAAGTGCCAACTTTCTATCAGATCTTACCGTAGATAGTTTTTGTTACCGTATCGATTTAAGACTGCGTCCTTTTGGAGATGCAGGCCCAATGGTCAGTACTTTTGATGGTATGGCCACTTATTATGAAACTCAAGGCAGAACTTGGGAGCGTTATGCTTTAGTAAAGGCACGTCTTTTAGGAGGATATTATGTTTACAGAGAGTATGGACCTGAGCTTGTAGATTTATTAAGGCCATTTGTTTATAGACGTTATCTTGATTATGGAGCGGTGCAGTCTTTACGTAAGTTAAAGCATATGATTGAAGCTGAGCTTCGTCGTAAGCGTCGGGTAAATAACTTTAAATTAGGTGAAGGCGGTATTCGAGAGATTGAGTTTATAGCTCAGGTCTTTGAACTTATGCGTGGTGGCAGATATGAAGAGCTACGCGAGAGATCTTTGCGTAAGACTTTAATTGTCTTAGCTGATTTAGAGCTTTTACCATCAGAGGTAGCTTTAAAATTAGATGATGCTTATGTCTATTTAAGACGTCTTGAAAATGTTATTCAAGAATTTTCTGATATGCAGACGCAAACCTTACCTGATAATGAATTAGGTAAAATGCGAGTGCTTTTGGCCATGAATAAAAACTCTTATGAAGAGTTTTTACAAGAGCTGTCACAAATTATGTCATTTGTACATGAAGAGTTTTGTCATGTAGTTTCAGATGATGGTCATGATGAGGAAAACGTTGTAGGCATTGATTTGTGGGGGTCAAATTACAGTCAAGATGAGTTATCAGACGATCTTAAAGAATATATGAAAGATCCTGATGACTCACAAGAATTATCCCGCGAGATCATAGCGCTTAAGAAAAATCTACAACGCTTTCCGGTAGGACCTGTGGGGCGTAGAACTTTAGTGCATTTGATGCCAAAAATAATATTGGAGATCTGTAAAGAAGAAAATAGCTCTAAACTTTTTAAAAAAGTGGCAGGTCTTGTAGAGCAAGTAGCAACACGTACCCCATATATGCAACTTTTATCTGACAATAACTTTGTGTTGCAACGTTTTATAAAACTTATTAAGGAAAATGTCTTTGCAAGTGAGCTTGTTACAGCGCATCCAATTTTGTTAGATGAGCTGTTAATTCCACAAGTTTATAAAGAACCACCATCAGCTGAGAAAAATCTTTTAAGACTTCAAGAGCGACTTTTACGAGTTGAAAATGACGATCTTGAAGAGCAGATGGAAGAGTTAAGATTATTTAAAATGATCATGATCTTTAGAATAGCTATGTCAGATAAAGCTAGAACTTTACCTGTAATGAAGGTAAGTGACGCCTTAACGTGGCTTGCTGAGGCTATTGTAAAGGAGCTTTTAATTCTAGCTTGGAACCAAACTACAGCAAAATATGGAGTGCCTCCTGACTGTAGTGCTGACGATCCGGGCATGGCGGTAATTGCTTATGGCAAGTTAGGTGGAATTGAGCTTGGATATAAGTCAGATTTGGATATGGTATTTATCTGTGAAAATACTCAAGAATCTACCATAGGTGAGAGAAGTGTTCCTTGTGCAATGTTCTATCAAAAGCTTGTACAAAGACTGTTACATTTGTCTGTTACAAGAACTGCAGGTGGCATTTTATATGATTTAGATATGCGTCTGCGTCCTGATGGTGATTCAGGTTTACTTATCTCAGATATTAAAGCCTTTGAGCATTATCAAAAGAATCGGGCCTGGACATGGGAACATCAGGCATTAGTACGATCTCGTCCTATTGCCGGATCAAAACGGGTAATTTCTGAGTTCAATCGTATACGTAATGAAGTTTTAAGGACTCCAAGAGATCCTATTAAACTTAAAAACGATGTGCTTGAAATGCGTAATAAGATGCGGCAGCACTTAGATAGAGGTAAAGACAAGTTATTTGATTTAAAGCAAAGTGCAGGTGGCATGGTAGATATTGAGTTTATAGCCCAGTATTTACTTTTAAGAGAAGCGCCTCTTCACAGTGGGATGGTGCTTTGGTCTGACAATGTGCGTATTTTTGATGAGTGCGCAAGACTTAATATTTTAGATGAGACTTTGTGTGTAAAACTTAAAGATGCATATTTAAGTTTACGTGATAGCTATCATCAGATATCACTTGCAGACTTGCCACGTCTTGTGGCCTATGAACATAGGCCACCGGTATGTTATGAGATTGTAAAAATCTGGAAAGAGATCTTTAAATCTTAATCTAATGGATCAAAAGGATCGTCTGGGAAGATAGTTTGCTCAGGAGGGATATTGAATTTTAACTGTCCCTCTTGAGATGCAACCTTAGGGCCAACACCTAAAGGACATTTATAAGCACGTCCTGACAGAGCTACTCCTACTAAGCGATAGGTAATAGCACCAGCATAGGCATGGGTTTCAACTAAATGAGTTGCGCCTAACTTGGCGGCATCATATTGCAGTTGAAAGCGTGCTGTTTGAATAGTTCCTAAAGGTCCGGTATCAACGTTGCCAACAAATGTGCAACCTTTGACCTCCTCTGGAAGAGCTGTGATGATTCTATTTGCCTGTTCAATTTCATAGTTTGAATAACAGCCGTTTAAGATAACTGCTGATGAAATTACCAAAGATAAGAGTAAGCTTTTTTTCATATAAGCCTCTAGTGTTTTATCAAAGGATAACGAGAACTCTCGCCTTCAGGTGTAGTCTTAAAGCGACGATGAAGCCACAGATATTGCTCAGGTGCCATTAAGATCATCTTCTCAATTACCTTATTGATTCTAATAGTATCTAAAACTTCGTCATCAGTTGGAAAGTTATCTAAAGGATCGTCAATAAATAATTGGTACTTGCCATTTTTTCTGATAGTCCAAGATGCTTGAACTTGAGTGTTTTTGACGCGGGCAAGGTTATGAGTACCAACTACAGTAGCAGTTTTTTCAACCCCAAAGAATGGCACGAATACTGAAGCTTTTGGACCGTAATCTTGATCTGGAGCATACCAAATAGGGAGATTGCGCATTAAAGCTTTAATCATGCTGCGTGGGTCGCGTCTATCTACAAGTGCAATATTGTCACGTAAGCGTCCATGAACTTGGGCCCACTCCCAAACAGGATGATCTGTAGGTCTGTATACACCAATTCCTGGAGTTACATATAAAGCATAAAGGCGAGCCATGATCTCAAGGTGGACAAAGTGCGCAGTTAAAACCAAGATAGGGCGGTTTGATGCGGCAATCTCTAAAGCTTTCTTTCTTTGATTTTCATCAATGCAAGCGTGCTTTAATAAACGTCTGTCCGACCAAAACCACGCCATGCCAGTTTCAAATAAAGCCTGACCTGAGTTTTCTTGTACTTTTAAAGACAGCTTTTCTCTATCTTCTTTTGACATATCAGGAAAAGCTAACTCTAAGTTGCGGTTTAATACATATTTACGACTTGGGCTAATTTTTCCTAAGATGCGGCCTAATTTTCTGCCTAAAAACATGATTACAGGATAAGGCAGTATAGTTACAGTAAGCCAAAGTAAGAAAATGCAGAACCATGCTCCCCAAAAATGAGGGTGAAACATCTGCTTTACTAAAGTAGCTTTACTTACAAAGCCCTTACCCCAGCCCTTTTGTACAATAGTAAAACGTTTATTTTCTCTTTCTTCGCGGGCTTTTTTTTGCCAGCTTGGATGCAATTCGATTGGTTTTTTAGACATAGCTTAAATTAAAAAAGTTTTTAAAATCTTTTTAAATTATAAAGGATTTACGCAAGTTAAAAACATTTAATTGGCGTTTAAGTTACGTATAGATTTGCGGTTGATAAGAATTGTCGAAAACTCTGGGAGTTTGTAGCTATAGTCATGATGATATAAAGCTAATGATAAGCGGGTTGCAGAAGCACCCATATCATCAACTGGGTTTGTGATGGTGGTTAAAGATGGGTTTAGACAAGACGATAAGAACAAGTTATCAAAGCCTATAAAAGACACCTCATCTGGAACCTTAATGCCAGCATTTTCAAATGTTGCCATGCAAGATGCGGCTAAAGCATCGTTATAAGCGGCAACAGCGGTAAATTCACCCCGAAAAGCCATAAGCTTTTGAGCAGCTCTCGCACCACCTTCTAAAAGAGGTAATTCAGAGATAATGATGTTTTCATTGACATCAAGATTGTGATCTCGAAGCGCACATAAATAGCCTGCTAAACGTTCTGAGGCATCTACAATATGGTGGGAGGAATTTATAAAAGCAATTTTACGATGTCCGTTTTTTATAAGAGTTGATACAGACAAGTACATGCCTTGGAAGTTATTAATATTTACACAACGATCTTCGTAACCTGGTAATACGCGGTTGATAATTACCATATAAGGAAAATCTTGCATATAACGGGCAAGTACTCTATCAGGAATGGACAGGGCGTGAATTACAAGGCCTGAGCATTGATGGGAAAGTAAATTCTCAATTGCTCTTTGCTCACGTACAGGATCATGGAAACCTTGAGCTACAAGCAAGGCCTTTCCATGTTCATGGGCTATCTCTTCACAAGAGCGCACCATCACACCAAAGTAGGGATCAGATACCTCGGATACTAAAACACCAATAACCTCGCTATCTTTTTGAGCTAAAGCTCTGGCATTGGCATTTAGGTAGAAACCAAGCTCGCGCTGCGCTTTTAGTACAGCATTGCGAGCTTTTTCACTGACCTTAGCTGTTCCATTGAGCACACGCGATACAGTAGCTACAGAAACTTGGGCAAGTTTCGCAACATCTCGTATCGTAGGCTGCTTTTCTGGATTTTGATTAAGATCAGTCATTTAGGTTTCCTCTGCTGTTGACGCTATAGTAAACGTTTACACAGCATTTGTCTAAAACAAAAGTCAAGATTTTATAAAACATAAATAAAAAAGATCTAAAGCGTGAGCAATTTCACAAAAAAAATGAGCAAAAATTTAAAATAGATTCTATAATGAAAGGCATGTAAACGGTTACATGGCATTTTTTTGGCTTTTCCGGAGGTTTAATATGGCAACTATTTTAGTAACAGGCGGCGCAGGTTATATTGGAAGTCATACCGTTATCGAGCTTGCTAATGCAGGTTATGATCCGGTTATTTTTGATAATTTCTGCAATTCCAAGCCGGCTGTTTTAGCTCGCATCAACAAGATTTGCGGTAAGAATATTCCTTTTGTTTGTGGTGATATTCGTAGCCGTGAGCAGTTAGAGCAGGCTTTTAATAACTACAAGATTGACGGCGTTATTAATTTCGCTGGTTTAAAAGCTGTAGGCGAGTCTGTCAAGAAGCCTCTTGAGTACTACGACAATAACGTAAATGGCGCTCGTGTATTATTAGATGTAATGAAAGAGCACAAGTGCTACAACTTCATCTTCTCCTCATCTGCAACTGTATATGGTGAGCCTGACAGCGTACCTTTAACCGAAGAATCTCCTGTAAAGCGTGCCAACTGCCCTTATGGCCAGACTAAAGTTGATATTGAGTACATGTGCCAGGAATTACAAAAGGCTGTTCCTGAGTTCTCTATGGTTCTCTTACGTTACTTCAACCCAGTTGGTGCTCATAAGTCAGGTTTAATCGGTGAGGATCCACGCGGCATTCCTAATAACTTAATGCCTTACTTAACTCAGGTTGCTGTAGGCAGACTTCCTTACTTAAATATTTTTGGTAATGATTACCCAACTCCTGATGGCACCTGCGTTCGTGACTACATTCACGTAGTTGATTTAGCTAAGGGTCACGTAGCTGCATTAAATCATTGCCTCAACATGCCAGGCACCCACATCTATAATTTAGGTACCGGTGTTGGCTATAGTGTTCTTGATATGGTTAAGGCCTTCTCTAAGGCTATTGGCCGTGAGCTTCCATATCGCTTCGCTCCTCGTCGTGCCGGTGATGTAGTTCAGTGCTACTCCGATGCAACTAAAGCTAAGAAAGAATTAGGCTGGAGTGCGACATTGAGCTTAGACGACATGACTGCTGATTCCTATAATTGGCAGAAGAACAATCCTAATGGTTATGAAGATTAGCAGGAGCGAATAAAAAAATGACTACTTTTGATCTTACATCTCATCCACATCGTCGCTATAACGCCTTAACTGGCGAGTGGATTTTAGTTTCTCCTCACCGTGCAAAGCGCCCTTGGTTAGGCCAGGTTGAGAAGTTACCACCTGAGATCCGCCCAAGCTACGATCCTAAGTGCTACCTCTGCCCTGGTAACACTCGTGTAAGTGGTGATGTAAACCCAAAGTACACCGGTACTTATGTATTTACCAATGACTTTGCTGCTTTAACCCCAGATACTCCATTAGATACTGATTTTGTAAATGATGACATTTTCCAAATTCAGCCTGTTCGTGGTACTGCTAAGGTTATTTGCTTCTCTCCAGATCACGGTAAGACCTTACCTGTAATGCCTGTTGAAGCAATTCGCAACGTTGTTGATTTATGGGCCTCAGAGTTCACCGAGCTTTCTAAGACTTATAAGTATGTACAGCTCTTTGAGAACAAGGGTGCTGTAATGGGTTGCTCCAATCCTCATCCACATGGCCAGATCTGGGCTTGCGGTTTCTTACCTGAGGAAATCTTAAAAGAGCTTAAGAACCAGAAAGCTTATTACGATAAACACAATTCTCCTCTGCTTTTAGACTATGTAAAAGCTGAGCTTGATAAGAAAGAACGCATTATCTTCGAGACTGAGTACTTTGTAGCCTTAGTTCCATTCTGGGCATTCTGGCCGTTTGAGACTATGCTCTTACCTAAGTTCAAAGTACAGACTATCAATCAGTTAACCGAAGAGCAGCGTAACGATTTAGCTGTTGCCATCAAGCGTTTAACTTGCCGTTATGACAACCTCTTTGAGTGTTCTTTCCCGTACTCAATGGGTTGGCACAATGCTCCTGCTGATGGTGATGAGCACCCAGAGTGGCAGCTCCACGCTAATTACTATCCGCCTCTCTTACGTAGCGCTACTGTTAAGAAGTTTGTCGCAGGCTTTGAGCTTTTAGCTGAGAAGCAGCGTGACTTAACTGCAGAGCAAGCTGCCGATAGACTGCGCGCATTATCAGACATTCACTACACTCAAAAATAATATAAGGACAGGGATAAAAATGGCTAATGTTTCACAAGCTACTATTGATGCTTTCGTAAATAAGTTTGGTTGCCAGCCAACCATGCAAAGCTATGCTCCAGGCCGTGTAAACGTAATCGGTGAGCACACCGACTACAACGGTGGATTCGTAATGCCTTGCGCAATTAAGTTTGGTACCTCTATGGCTGCAAAGCCTAACGGCACTGATACTATGCGTATTGTTGCATGCGATCTCAACAACGATTACGATGAGTTTAAGATCTCTGCTAACATTGAGAAGAATGCTGACAAGCTGTGGGTAAACTACCTGCGCGGCATGACCCAGCTTTTAGTTCAAAAGTGTGGCGATAAGGTTCAAGGCTTAGATGTAACCATCTCCGGTGATATTCCACAGGGTGCAGGTTTATCTTCTTCCGCTTCCTTAGAAGTATGCTTCGGTACCCTCGTTAACGGTGCTTTCGGTTTAGGCGTTGGCTTAAAGGAAATCGCTTTAATGGGCCAGGCTTCTGAGGCTTATATCGGCATGAAGTGCGGTATCATGGATCAGACCATCTCCGCCTGCGGTGTTGCTGATCATGCTTTACGTATTGACTGCAAGAGCTTTGAGTTAACTCAGGTTGCAGTTCCTAAGAACCTCGTAATCTTAATTTTAAATTCTAACGTTAAACACCAGTTAGTAGGTTCTGAGTACAACGATCGTCGTAACGACTGCGAGAATGCAGCTAAGATCATCGGTGTTGATTTACTGCGTGACGCCACCTTAGAGCAATTAGAAGCAGCTAAGGACAAGATGTCTGATGTTGTATACCGTCGTGCTTTACACGTTATCACTGAAGATGAGCGTGTATTAGAGGCTTCCTCTGCATTTGAGAATGGTGATTTAGCTAAGCTCTCTGAGCTTATGTATGCTTCTCACTGCTCTATGCGTGACAACTTCGAGATCACCATCCCTGAGATTGACGGCTTAGTTGAGATTGTTCGCGAAGCTTTAGGCGAGGGCAAGGGTGCAGTTCGTATGACCGGTGGTGGCTTCGGCGGTTGCTGTGTAGCAGTTGTTGAGCCTGAGAATGTTGAGAAGGTAAAGGCTGCAGTTCAGGCTAAGTACAAGGCTATTTCTGGCCGTGATGCTACTATCTTCGAGACCCATGCCTGCAACGGCACTCACTTTGAAATGCTCTAATTTTAAAGTAGCTTAAATTTACTAAAATCCCGTCTGAGGAAAATCCTTAGGCGGGATTTTTTATACACAAAGTCTAGGGCTTTTTTTTGGTTTGAGCGCTGTATTTTGTTAGAATTTCTGTATAGCAGAGGTCAAATATGGACGACAAAAATAGAAAAAATAATCTAGCAGGTGGCGTAGATGTGTTGATTGAGGCAATAGAGGGCCTTGGCAACATTAAAGTCGATTTGAATGCGCCTTCAGAGCCTATTGATATTGTGCAAATGCGTAAACATGAAGCTTATCTTGCAAGCCAAGAAATTGCCGCCTCAAAAATTGCCAAAAGACGCAATTATGTAGATAAATTACATAATCAAGGCGCCGTTAATCCTTTATGGACTTTTTCAAATTTAACAAAGGATAGCGCCAATCAAAAGGCTTTTACCACAGCTCAAGGCTTTTGTATGTCTTTGGATATTACAGACAATGAGCCTTTATTGTTTTTAGTTTCAGGGGGCCCTGGTACTGGTAAAACATGTTTGTGCCATGCTGTGGCCAATAGTGTGCTTGAGAAATCCTCAAGTCGTCATATTTTTATTGTTAATTATGACAATTTAAAGAAAACTCGTTTGTTTATGGCGCATGAAAACTCGGATGTTACTGCAGAAAAGCAACAAGAGTGGGAGCGTTATTGCAGCGTTGATTTACTCCTATTGGATGGCTTGTGCGCCAATAATGAAGGTCTTACCGTATTTGATCAGAAAATTTTATCGGAGCTTTTGCGTATTCGTTTTGTAAAAGGTCTCGATATGATGATTACCACGCCTGTAAACTTTATGCAATTGCATCAGGCTATAGGTGATACTTGTTTTGAGTCGATAAGAGAATACTCAGTAATCTCGGCAATGATTTTAGGACAAAGTCGTCGTCGACCTTTAATTGTTGATGGAGTACCAATTCCGTAATGGCTTTTGTATTAGCATTTGATTTTGGTTTAGGCCATATAGGCGTAGCTTCAGGTAACGATCGCTTAAAAACTGCAAGTCCTGTAAAGGCTTTAAAGGCTAAAGATGGCATTCCAAACGAAAGTGAGGTTTTAGCCCTTATAAAAGAATGGCAACCTAAAGTTTTTGTTGTAGGTCTGCCTTTAAATATGGATGGTAGTTTTCAGCCATTGACATATAAAGCTAAAAAGTTTGGTAATAGACTATCTCAAAATTATAAGATTAAAGTCGTATTTGTAGATGAGCGTTTAACCTCTTGTGAGGCTAAAGATGAAATCTTCAGGCAAGGGGGTTTTCGTGCTTTGGCTAAAGATAAAGGTCGAGTGGATTGTGCTTCAGCTGCAGCGATTTTAGAGCAATATTTTTCAGAGTATGAAAATGGACAAAAAGAATAACATCATTGCAATTTTAGATGAAATTGAACAAGAATTGCGCGAGCTTAAGTTATGGGGAGGTGAGGCCTTTGCCCCTTCTCAAGAGGCTTTTTTAAGCTCAGTGCCATTTTTTATGGATACTATGGATTTTCATCAATGGCTTGAGTATGTAGCTTTACCTAAGTTGCGTGAGATTGTTTTAGAAGGTGGTGTTTTACCTCAAGGAATGCTTATTCATACTTATGCCGAAGAGTATTATCGTGAACGCCATGATGAGTTTGCCTATTTAATTAAGCTTTTAAGAGTACTTGATTCCTACGCTAAAGTTTAGGAAGGTTTTATGGAAGATTTAAAGGTTTTATGTGAAGAAAAAGCCTTAGCTTTAAAGACTTTGTTTTCAAAACATCATAAAGTTTATACCACAGCTGAATCTTTAACGGCAGGTATGATTTCCTCTTTTATAGTTGGGGTAAGCGGATCTTCATCTTGGTTTGACAGAGGCTTTGTTACTTACTCAAACGAATCTAAGATGGAGCTTTTAGGTGTTAAGGAAGAGACTTTAAAAAGTGTTGGTGCTGTAAGTGAACAAACAGCCTGTGAGATGGCCAAAGGCGCTATTTTAAATTCTCATGCCGATATTAGTGTCTCCGTAACTGGTATTGCAGGCCCAGAAGGAGGCAGTGCTTTAAAACCTGTAGGTACAGTGTGGATTGGTGGCTGTGTAAGGGACTCTTATTGCGCTGCCAAATGCTTCTTATTTAAAGGTGATAGAGAAGAGGTAAGAGAGAGAACGGTCTATGAGGCTTTAAAAGTCTTAGAAAGTCTTACTAAGGGGCAAGATCCTTTTGCAGATAAATAAAGTAAATGCGGCATAAGCCGCATTTTTTAGGTGAGTGTAATCCCAAAAAGTGCGTTTATAGATAATTAAGGTTCTTCCGAGAATCTGTGGATAGCCCTAATGAAATTGAGATTATATTCATT
>Freddie_p2__coassemble_1836_pt1 | contig 18521 bp, 12 predicted proteins | sample Freddie_p2__metabat2_high_PE_038 | metagenome-assembled genome bin Freddie_p2 | reverse complement strand
ATACTATTTAGGTGCTCCTTTTTTTATTTGTATAAGTTTTAAAATAAAAATATAAAATTTTAATTTTTGAGTTTAAGGAAAGAATCAAAGGTAAAAGGACTAATCTATGTCATGCAGACTGTTGTTCCTGGTTTGATAAAAATTGGAAAATGTGGCTGTGATAACTATTTACAGCATATGTACAATCTTGAACATAATGGTTATTGCAATATCACCGCTCTTAAAAGAAGATTTGCCATCGAAGTTGAAGATTATGATGCTAAAGAAGAGCTAATTCATAATATTTTGCTAAAAGTCTGGTTGCTGAAATCGAGCTTTTTGCGGTAAATATTGATCTTGTGTTAATGCTCGTATCTTCCTTGATGATGTTACACAACAAAATAAAGTAGTTTCTAAAAATAACAATTATGAGTAATTTTTAGAAGAAGAGGCTTGTGACAATTTAAGTCAAGAGTGTCTAATTCCAGATGGAGTTTATTTCTTTAAACGCAAAAAGAAATCTGAAAATAGATTTATATGCGCCAGTGCTTTGGTAAAACAAGGTGAATGGACTTTATTAAAAGGAAGTATCTTAGGTCTTGTTAAAGATATTGGTGGGGCGAGATCTGCGCAAAAATTAAGATCAAAGATAAATTTTGATGAAAAAGGTATTTTATTAGAAGATTTTAAGGTAGCGTAAATGCACGCCATCGTTCATCGCTGACTTGTTAATGAATCAGACTGTCAATGGCTGGGAGTATTGGCGCAATAGTAATGGTGATCCTATAGACATCTATAGAAATCCTGATAAATATAAATAAGATAAAAGGGCTTAATAGTATAAAGCCCTTTTTCTTTGCTTAATCATTATAAATTTCAACTTAAGCCAAACTTTTGACGTTAAGTTTGTTTTAGGATTTCTTAAATTAACTATAAAGCGTATAAAATATACGTAATATTTTCTTTTATAAAATTTTTATATATAAATTTGGTGCTTTTTATTTATAAAAAATTGCGCCTGCTAAATATTTGCGGATTTAATTATGGTAGACAACAAAAAAGAACAAGAGCGCGATGAGCTTCATCGTGCCATTTGGGCTATTGCTGATAATTTACGTGGCGCTGTAGATGGCTGGGACTTTAAGAATTATGTCTTAGGGGCTATGTTCTATCGTTATATCTCAGAAAATTTAACTGAGTATATTAATTCTTTTGAAGATGATGATTTTGATTATGCACAATTGTCAGATGAAGAGGCCACTTGTGACGATACTGTAATTAAAGAAATCATTAACGAAAAGGGTATCTTCATAAAACCAAGTGAACTTTTTTGTAATGTCTTAAAAAATGCCTCTGCAAATGAAAATCTCAATGAGACCTTAAAGTCTGTATTTGATGATATTGAAAACTCTTCCAGAGGTTCTCAGTCTGAAAAAGACTTTAAAGATTTATTTAAAGACTTCGATGTAAATTCAAATAAACTCGGCGCTACCGTCAAAAAAAGAAATGAAACCTTAGTAAAAATTTTACAAGGTGTCGCTGATATGAATATCGGCAAATACTCTGACCATGATATCGATGCTTTCGGTGATGCTTATGAGTATTTGATGGCTATGTATGCTTCAAATGCCGGTAAATCAGGTGGCGAGTTTTTCACTCCATCAGATGTATCTGTCCTTTTAACTCGTTTAGGTACTTACGGTAAAACATCTGTAAATAAGGTTTACGATCCAGCCTGTGGCTCAGGTTCTCTTTTATTAAAAGCAGTAGAAATTTTAGGTAAGGATAATGTCAAAGGTGGTTTTTATGGCCAAGAAAAGAATGTCACCACCTATAACCTTTGTCGCATCAATATGTTCTTACACAATATAAACTTTGCAAAGTTTGATATTGCCTGTGATGACACTTTAATCAATCCTCAACATGATAACGATGAACCCTTTGAGCTTATAGTTTCAAATCCTCCTTACTCTATTAAATGGGAAGGTGATGCAAATCCAACCTTGGCAAACGATCCAAGATTTGCTCCAGCTGGTATCTTAGCCCCTAAGAGTAAGGCTGATTTAGCCTTTATAATGCACTCTGTAAGCTATTTAGCTGCCAATGGTAGTGCTGCTATTGTTTGCTTCCCGGGCATTATGTATAGAGGTGGAGCTGAGAAGAAAATTCGTAAGTATTTAGTAGATAGCAATTACATAGATTGCATTATCCAATTACCATCAAATTTATTCTTCGGTACCTCTATTGCTACATGCATTATGGTCTTAAAGAAAAATAAGACTGATAACTCCATCTTATTTATCGACGCTTCCAAAGAATGTGTAAAGGTCACCAATAACAATAAACTTACACAAGAAAATATTGATAACATTGTCTCAATGTTTGCCAAGCGTGAGGATATTCAATACATCGCTCACTTAGCTCATTATGAAGAGATTAAAGCTAATGACTTTAATCTGTCTGTATCATCCTATGTAGAGCCAGAAGATACCAGAGAGAAAATCGATATTAAAGAGCTTAATGCCAGAATCGATCAAATTGTTAAACGCGAAGATGAGTTAAGAGCTGCTATTGCTTCAATCATCTCTGAGATTGAGGTAGACGCATAATGAGCAAGTTACAAGATTTAATTAAAGAGCTTTGCCCAAATGGGGTGGAATTTAAAAAGTTAGGTGAAGTTTGTGTTATAGAAAAAGGTGAACAACTTAATAAAACAGAAATGTTTAAATCTGGAAGTTTCCCTGTAATCAATGGAGGAGTTAATCCATCTGGTTATTTGGAAAAATATAATGTATTAGGCAATACTATTACAGTATCTCAAGGGGGAGCTTCTGCAGGATTTGTAAGTTGGCAACAAAATAATTTTTGGGCAGGCGCTCATTGCTATTTTTTAACAGTTTCAGATAAAGTTATAAATAGATTTATTTTTCATTTTTTAAAAAGTAAAGAGTATAAATTAAAAGAATCTCAATATGGTGCAGGCATACCTGCTCTATCAAAGGATACATTAGGTTCGCTAATTGTTCCTGTACCACCATTAGCAGTTCAACAAGAAATTGTCAGAATTTTAGATAATTTTTCAGCGCTTACATCAGATCTTACAACAGATCTTTCATCAGAGCTTACATTAAGAAATAAACAATACGAGTTTTATAGGGATGATTTATTGGCTCCTTGTAAAGATACACCAGTAAAAGAGTTAAAAGATGTTTTAACGATCAAAAATGGAAGCGACTATAAATCTTTTGAAGAAGGTCCTATTCCTGTATATGGATCAGGAGGAATAATCTCATATATAAATAAGGCTGTATATGATAAGCCAACAGTCTTGATACCAAGAAAAGGATCTATTGATAAACTCTACTATTTAGATAAACCTTTTTGGAATGTAGATACAATTTTTTATACCATTATCAATACTGATTTAGTATTGCCTAAATACGTATATTATTTCTTATCTAAATTTCACTTGGAAAGGTTAAATACAGCTGGAGGCGTTCCTAGTCTAACACAAGCTGTATTGAATAAAATAAAGATGCCTGTTCCTTCCTTAACTGTGCAAAAAAGAATTGTTGATGTATTAGACAATTTTGAAAAGATCTGTCATGACTTAAAAATTGGTATTCCTGCAGAAATTGACGCAAGACAAAAACAATATGAATTTTATCGTGATGCCTTGCTAACATTCGCTGAAACCGGCACCATCTTGACAGACAGACAGACAGACAGACAGACAGAAAATAATTAGACTCATCCAATATGTGTTTGGGTATGCAATTGTAAAATTAAGTGATATTGCAACCATTACACGTGGAGGAAATTTACAAAAAAAAGATTTTGTTAAAAGTGGCCTGCCTTGCATTCATTACGGTCAGATGTATACCTATTTTGGAGTACATACGAATAAGCCACTTACTTTTGTAAATGAGTTTGTATTTGCAAAGAGTAAAAAAGCTAAGACTGGTGATATTGTAATGGCTGTAACCAGTGAAAATGTTGCAGATGTTTGTTCTTGCACAGCATGGCTTGGTGATGGTGAGGTTGCAACAAGTGGTCATATTGCAATTATCAGCCATAATCAAAATGCCAAGTATTTAGCTTATTTCTTTCACTCAGAAATGTTTAATGCGCAAAAGAGACGATTGGCTCATGGCACAAAAGTTTTAGAGGTAACTCCAAGTGCATTGGATGATATAAATGTTTATTTGCCAACTATGGAAATACAACAACAAATTGTCTCTATCCTCGACAAATTTGACACTCTTTGTTCAGATTTAAAATCAGGATTGCCTTCTGAGATCGAACTTCGTAAAAAACAATACGAGTATTATAGAGATAAGCTGTTATCCTTTGATGAGTTAAAAGATTAGTAATATTTAGTTATGAACATGAATTCTTATAACATAATTGCACAAACAAATGAGAGCACTGTGGTTGAGGAATATATTTCTTTAAAGAAGCGCTCTGAGAGTTATCAATCTGAAGCTGACTTGGAACAAGAATTCATAAAAATGCTTGTTGAGCAAGGATATGAGTATTGTCAGATAAATTGTGAAAAAGATTTAATTAGCAATTTAAGAATTCAGCTTGAGCGTTTGAACGATCTGCAGTTTACCGATGGAGAATGGGAAAGATTTTTTAATACCATGATCGCCAATTCCAATGAAGGAATTGAAGAGAAGACCCGTACTATTCAAGAGGACAATATTAAGTCATTAGAAAGAGATGACGGTTCTATTAAAAATATCACCATTATCGATAAGAAGAATATTCATAACAATAAGCTACAGGTTATAAACCAATACGTTGTAAATAAGGAAGATGGAGCTGTACAAGATAATCGCTATGATGTGACTATTCTTGTAAACGGCTTACCTTTAGTTCATGTTGAGTTAAAACGTCGTGGTGTGCAAATTAGAGAGGCTTTTAATCAAATCAATCGTTATGAGCGCGAGTCTTTCTTTACAGGATCGGGGTTATTTAATTATGTGCAGTTATTTGTAATTTCAAATGGCACTAATACTAAATACTATTCCAACACTACTCGTTATAACTCTGTAAAAGAGCAGTCTAAGAGTAAAAATAAGAAAAAGACGAGCAATAGTTTTGAGTTTACATCGTTTTGGGCTGATGCTAAAAACAAGATTATTCCTGATTTAGTCGATTTTACGAGAACTTTCTTTCAAAGAAATACTATCTTAAGTATCTTAACTAGATATTGTATTTTTACCTCTGACAATATTCTGATGGTAATGCGTCCTTATCAAATTACCGCAACCGAAAGAATTTTACAGACCATTGAGCGCGCTAATAACTATAAGCAATGGGGCACTGCTAGAAAGACTTTAAGTCAAAGACGTGAAATGCCTCAAGGCGGTGGTTATATTTGGCATACCACAGGATCAGGTAAGACTTTAACATCCTTTAAGACTGCAAGACTTGCAACAGAGCTTCCTTATATTGATAAGGTTTTATTCGTAGTTGATAGAAAGGATTTGGATTATCAGACTATGAAAGAGTATGACAAATTTGAAAAAGGTTGTGCCAATAGTAATAGCTCTGCCAATATCTTAACTAAACAATTAGAAGCTTCAGACGGTAAGATTATTATTACCACCATTCAAAAGCTTTCGACATTTATTAAGAAAAATCCAAATCATCCAGTATTTGATAAGCATGTGGTTATGATTTTTGATGAGTGTCATCGTAGTCAATTTGGCCAGATGCATACAGATATTATCAGTCACTTTAAGAAATATCATATCTTTGGTTTTACAGGCACGCCAATCTTTACTGAGAATATAGGTTCAGCCACGTTAAGCCCTGAAGTTTTAAAAGATGATGGTCAGTTATCTATTAAGAGTAAAGATGTCTCGCAGTTTTTAACCACAGAGCAACTTTTTGGTAAATGTTTACACTCATATACAATTATCAACGCGATTGCAGATAATAACGTGTTACCGTTCCATGTTGATTATGTAGCTACTGTTAAAGAAGCTGAAGATATTCAGGATGAAAAGGTTACAGATATTGAGCGCGAGAAAGTCTTAAAATCTCCTGAACGTGCTGCATGTATTACTAAATACATTCTTGATCATTTCAATCAAAAGACTTATAGAACCTCAGGCTGTGAGGCTTTCAATATTCGTGTATCTACCAATGTCCAAGCAGTTGCAAGTGCTGGGCGCGGTAAGATTGAAGATATTAAAGAAAATAGAACCGTTGTCGGCTTTAACTCTATCTTTGCTGTGGCATCTGTGCCTATGGCTAAGATTTATTACAATGAGTTTAAAAAGCAAATGGCTAAGGAAGGTGCTCTTAAACTTAAGATTGCCACGATTTTTAGCTATGCTCCAAATGAAGAGGAGATTTTAGGAAGCTTACAAGAGGAAAACTCTGAGGATACTACAAGCTTAGATAAGTCTTCTAGAGAGTTCTTAGAAGTTGCTATATCTGATTACAATCAGATGTTTAAGACTAATTACGATACTTCATCTGACAAATTCCAAAATTATTATAAAGATGTAGCTATGCGTATGAAGAATAGAGAAATTGACCTTCTAATTGTGGTTAATATGTTCTTAACAGGCTTTGATGCTACAACTTTAAACACGCTTTGGGTTGATAAGAATTTAAAAATGCATGGCTTAATCCAAGCATTTTCAAGAACCAATCGTATCTTAAATAAAGTAAAAACCTTTGGAAACATTGTTTGTTTTAGAAATTTACAAAAGAATGTGGAAGAGGCTATAGCTCGTTTTGGTAATACGGAGACCCAGTCAAGAGGAGTTGTTTTATTAAAAACTTTTGGTGATTATTTTTATGGCTTTACAGATGAAAATGGCAATTATCATCAAGGATATAAAGAAATTGTCGAAAAGCTTTTAGATGTTTATCCAATTAAAGATGAGCTTTTAGGTACTAATGCGATGAAGGATTTCGTTAATCTTTATGGATCCTTCTTACGCATGCGTAATTTGTTGCTATCTTTCGATCAATTTAGAGAGCATGAGCTTTTAAAACCCATTGAGATCCAAGATTACACCAGTAAATATTTAGATATTAAAGATAAACTTAGAAACACCAAGGATGATGGTCAGGTAGTTTGCGATATTGTTGATGACTTAGTATTTGAAACTGAGCTTATAAGTACTATGGATATCAATATTGACTATATCTTAATGCTTATAAAGCAATATAAATCTCGCCAAGGAAAAGACAAAGAGCTTTTAGTAAATATTCAGTCAGCTGTTAAAAGTAGTCCTGAATTACGTTCAAAGCTTGAGCTCATTGAGTCATTTATAGCTAATATAAATGAAAATAAAGGTGAGGTTGAAACTCAATGGCTTGATTATGTTGATAAAAAGCGCGATGAAGACATTGGTAAGATTATTGTAGATGAAAAACTCAAACCAAACGAAACAATTGATTATTTAAATAATTGTTTTGAAGCAGGTGAAGTTAATATCTACGGAACTGACATTGTTAAAATTTTGCCAAAGATGAGTCGTTTTGGAAGTTCTGGTACAAACCGCAATGCTAAGAAAAAAGAAGTAATCAAAAAAATTGAAAACTTCTTTGAAAAGTTCTACTCAATTAGTGCCAATATTCCTTTTGTCTCAAAAGAGCATTAGGATAAAAAAAATCCTCCATTCAGGTTATCCTTAATGGAGGAAAATACAAGATGCTTTAAGTATTTAGAGAGTATGAATTTTTGAAGTATTACCCTGACCGTAATAAGCGTTTTTGCCGTGTTTTCTTAAATAGTGCTTATCAAGTAAGGTTTGTTGCATAGGGTAGATATCACCGGCCATTTTCAACATCATGGTATGGAATGCCATAAAAGCAATTTCCTCTAATACAACAGCGTTGTATACAGCATTAGCAGGAGATTTACCCCAGGTAAAAGGACCGTGAGAGTGGACTAAGCATGCAGGAATATCTTTAAACTCATAGCCACGCTTTTTAAAAGTCTCAACAATAACCTTTCCTGTCTCAAGCTCGTACTGTCCCTTGATTTCTTCATCAGTCATAGGACGAGTGCAAGGAATAGGACCGTAGAAATAATCTGCACCAGTAGTACCTAAAGCTACGATATCACGGCCTGCTTGTGCAAAGGATGCGGCATAACGGGAGTGAGTGTGAACAACACCCATAATGTCAGAAGAAGCACGATAAAGCTCTAAGTGAGTATCAGTATCAGAAGAAGGATTTAACTCACCTTCAACTTTTTCGCCACTCTTAAGATCAACTACAACCATGTCGTCTGCAGACATCTCATCGTACTCAACACCAGATGGTTTAATAACAACTAATCCCGAGTCACGATCAATACCTGATACATTACCCCAAGTGTAGGTAACTAAACCGCGTTTTGGTAATTCAAGGTTTGCCTTAAAGACTTCTTTTTTGAGTTCTTCTAACATAGTGTTCCTCATTGATTACAGAGTAAGCATTTAGTGCTATAGAATAATGAATTATTCTATAACTAATCGTAAACGTTTACGTTATTTAAGCCTAAAAAAGCTCAATAATGCTGTAAGTATCACAAAAAAGAGGAATATTAAGTTTGTGTTAGAGTGATTTATCTGAAATTTATGCCTAAATTTAGCAACTTTTGCGGTTTAATTTTTTGATTTGGTAATAAAAGAGCTCCTCTTTTATCAAGCTTAAGTAAAATTTTTGGTATTAAAAATTTAGGGCCAAAATGCTCTTTTTGACAAAGTTCTAAAAGCTCATTTAAAGATAGATATTTATTAGAGCAGAGATTTACATTGCCTGTAAGCTTGTTTGTAATGATTTTGTAGATAGCTAAAGCTACATCCTCATTTTTTATATAGGGAATGCAGTTGTCGCCATGGGTAAACTTAATTTTAGGTAAAAATTTCAATAAACTTACAATGCCTCCACCATTTCCGACAACAACTCCTAATCGCAAATTGCTACAGTTTAAAAATGCTTTATTAGCCGCACTCTCAATTTCTTTACACATATTGCTATATACACAAGATGAAAGTTTTGGTAAATCTTCTTCTTTTTTAGTATTTACATAAATGCCGGTTGCTGAGGCTTGCAGAAAATGGATCGTGCTTAATTTGTGTTTATACCTTTCTTTTAAAAAGTTAATTACATCAAGGCGAGATTTTAAGAGAGTTTTTATGCGTCTTTTGGTTAAAGGATAAGTTGAAATACGCTCACCGGCTAAATTTACAATAACATCAACATCGCCTAAAGGATCACCAATTTTCACTACCTTAATTTCTTCTTTAAAATTAATATTGTGCTTTATTTTTTTTCTATGAGTTAAAACTGTAACCTCAAATCCTTTAGATAAAAGGTAGGGAGCTAAAGTTCTTCCTACAAGACCACTTCCTCCTGCTATAAGTACGCGCATAAACTCTGTCTCCACTAACTAAAAAGCCCCGTTATAACATAGTATAACAGGGCTTAAAAAGGTTATTTAATCTAAAAGATTACTTAACCTGAGTGCACTGGATAGCAGTTACAGCGATGGTGTAGATGATATCGTCAACTAAAGCACCACGAGAGAGGTCGTTAACTGGCTTCTTCATACCCTGTAACATAGGTCCAATGGAAACTAAGTTTGCAGAACGCTGTACAGCCTTGTAAACGGTGTTACCAGTGGAGAGGCTTGGGAAGATGAAGACAGTGGCCTTACCTGCAACTGGGGAGTTAGGAGCCTTCTGAGCTGCAACGTTTGGCATTACAGCAGCATCGTACTGTAATGGACCATCACAGGCGATGTCAGGACGTTTCTGGTGAACAAGCTCAGTAGCTTCACGCATTAAGTCAACATCAGCACCCTTACCAGAATTCATGGTGGAGTAAGTTACCATAGCAACACGTGGATCGATACCGAAAGCCTTGGCAGTATCAGCAGACTGAATTGCAATCTCAGATAACTCCTCAGCATTAGGGTTAATATTTAAAGCACAGTCGCCGTAAACATAAACCTGCTCAGGCATTAACATGAAGAAGATTGCAGATACTAACTTAGCACCAGGAGCGGTCTTAATGATCTGTAATGGTGGACGAATGGTGTTAGCAGTGGTGTGAATAGCACCGGAAACTAAGCCGTCAATCTCGCCACGCTCAATCATCATAGTAGCTAAGGCAACGTTGTCCTGAAGCATATCTAAAGCCTGCTCAGGGGTCATGCCCTTCTTCTTACGTAACTCAACTAAGCGCTCAACATAGTTCTCACGAATAGCGGTAGGATCAACGAACTCAACGCCTTCACCTAAAGTTACACCTTCGGAGGCGGCAACTTCTAAGATCTTGTCCTTGTTACCAAAGAGAACAGGAACTGCGATGTTCTCCTCTGCAACCTTAGCTGCAGCACAGATGGTACGTGGCTCTTCACCCTCAGGTAAGGCAATACGCTTGTGGGCCTTGCGAGCAAGATCGGTTAACTTGTAACGGAATGCAGCAGGGCTCATTAAAGGAGTGCGCTCTTTATCAAAGGTATTAACGGTAGCTAAGGCCTTCTCATCAAAGAGTTTTGCAACTTCTTCTGCGCATAAAGCTGCACGCTTTTCATCGTTAGGAGCTAATAAAGCAGGGAAGGATGCTAAAGCCTCACATACGGCCCAAGCGGACTTCTCAGTTGCGATAACAGCAGCATTAGCAACTTCACCCTTAACACCATCAGTTAAGATAACGATGGAAGCTTCAGTAGCCTCAGGTAAAACAGCAGTTACTAAAACGTCACCAGCTTTGGCGCTCTTTGCACACATGCAAACGTTGTAACCACGTAAAGAAGCATCACCTAAAACCTCAGCACCTAAGAACATAGCAATCTCAGAAGCACGAGGAGCGTAGAACTCTGGGTTGTAAGCGATAGAAGCTAAAACATTCTCAACAGCATCAGCGTGTTTTGCACAGCAGCAAGAAGAGCCATTGCAGCAAGACTTAACACCAGATAAAACCAGCTTCTTGTTGTTAGAGGCATCCTTTGGAGCATCACGGTTTAAAAGAACGTTGCCTAAAACACGGTTCTTACCTGCATTACCAAAGGCTAATAAGGTATTGTCTAAAGCAGCCAGGCTCTTGGCGCAAGCACCATTGATAACAGTAATGATATCAGCATCAAAAGCGTGGCAAATATCAGCATTTACTGCATCTTTATCAAATTTAGCATCAGCGATGCCTTCAATAACAACTACCTCAGGATTCTGCTCTTCAACGAGTTTGTAGTAGTTGGAGACGATGCTCTGTAATACGTCAGCTTTGTTGCCAGAGGCGATCTGTAAGAATGCCTGCTTAGCATTAACCTGATTTAAACCACAAGAACCTTTGCAGCAGCAGCTAAATGGAGTGAATAAAACGGCTTTAGTACCCTTATCATTTAAAGCTTTTACTAAGCCTAAGCTTACAGGGAAAATGCCCCGGGTATTTCCAGCCGGGACGAGCATAACGTTATGTATCACGAGGATCTCCAAAATTTGTTGATAATGAATAACCTAAAAAGTAAATCGACAAATGTCGAACACTTTTCTCTGCATATTTACAATTTTGGGCTTTAAACGTTAAGATTTCAAGGCTAATAAGGCGCAAATTTTTCTTAAAAAAGCGCATATCTTCGATTAAAGCTGTCAAAATCACATAATTTATGTGGAAATGTTAAAAAAAACAGCTTTTTTCACAAAAAAATTAACATTTGCAACCTTTTGTGTGAAGAAAAATTTTTTAAACTTTATATATGTACTTAATTAAGTGGGTTTAATAATAAGAGGCTCTTGTCCTGTTTTTCAAATGTTAATACAGTGTTAGAATATCTTTATTTAGTAAGGTGGGATATATGAGTTTCATAAAAACCATTAAATTAGGCTGTCAGTATTTAGAAATCTGGCCGTCTCATCCCCTTTTAAACCCTGTTTTTAGGGAAAATCGTGTGAAAGCCGCAATGCTTATGGCAAGAAAGCTGTTACCACCTTTTATTGTTTTTATTTTGGTCTGGGCTTATTACCGCGGTGGTGGTTTTAAGGGGGTAGAGTTCATGTTTGCCTTAAAGACTACCTGGCCTATGACGCTTATGTGCGTTTTATTTTTATTACTTATAGCGCTTCAGGGCTATTACTGGTTAGGTAAGAGAGCTAAGACTCCACTTAATAAAAAACAAGAGATTTTTTATAAGGGGCTGTGCCAAAAACTTTCGCGTGAGAGTAAGTTAAATCCAACTATGTTTGATTTGGCTATAAGCATGAAAGAGGGCATAAAAGTTTTAGGTGCGGATTTTCTTAAGCAACTTTAGTTATAAGTCTTAGTAATCTGCTAAAATATTGCAAATTTTTTTTAGTTAAAAGTAAGCCATGCAAGAATCAATTCTCCGTAAATTACAAGCATTAGTTGAGCGTCACCAAGAAGTTGAGCAGCTTTTAAGCCAGCCTGAGGTGATTGCCGATCAAGATAAGTTTCGTGAATTAAATCGTGAATACTCCCAGTTACAAAATACTGTAAGTGTATTCCGTGAATACAATACCGCCTTTGAAGATGTCCAGGAAATGCAGAATATGTTGAAAAGCTCTGATCCTGACATGGTAGAGATGGCCCAAGAAGAATTAGAGCCTACTCAGAAAAAGGTTGAAGAACTTGAACATGAGTTACAGCTTCTGCTTTTACCTCATGATAAGCGTGATGACTGCAACTGCTTCTTGGAAATCCGTGCCGGTACCGGTGGTGATGAGGCTTGCCTTTTTGCCGGCGAGTTATTCCGCATGTACACCAAATACGTTGAAAGCAAAGGTTGGTCTTTGGAAATCGTTTCTGAAAGCGAAGGCGAAATGGGCGGTTACAAGGAAGTCATTTCCAAGCTCTCAGGTGAAGGTGCTTATGGTTATATGAAGTTTGAGTCAGGTGGTCACCGTGTACAGCGTGTTCCTGTAACTGAAACTCAGGGCCGTGTTCATACCTCAGCTTGTACTGTAATGGTATTACCAGAGATCCCTCCTGCAGAAGCCCCAGAAATCAATCCTTCTGATTTACGTATTGATACTTTCAGAGCATCAGGTGCAGGTGGTCAGCATATTAACAAGACTGACTCTGCTATTCGTATTACCCACTTACCTACAGGCTTAGTTGTTGAGTGCCAAGATCAGCGTTCTCAGCATCAAAACAGAGCCCGTGCTATGGAAGTTTTGATTTCAAGACTTTCTAAGATGGAAGAGGATAAACGTAATGCTGAAGCTGCTTCCTTACGTCACAGCATTTTAAGCTCAGGTGATCGCTCTGACCGTATTCGTACTTATAACTATCCTCAAAGCCGTGTAACCGATCACCGCATCAACCTCACCTTATATCGTTTAGATGAGGTCTTAAATGGTGATTTAGACTTACTCTTAAAGCCTGTAATTGAAGAGTATAAGGCTGAGCAGTTAGTTCAGATGACATCTGAAGGTGGCATCTAAATTATGCAGATTAGGGCGCTTTTGCAAATAGGTCGGGAGCGCCTTTTGCAAGCAAACATAGAGAGCGCCTCTTTGGAGGCCTCTTTATTGCTCTCCCATCTTATAAACTATTCTCGTATTAAGCTTATATCTCATGATGATGAAGAGCTGACAGATTCTACAGTCTCATCATATCTCACCTTAGTTGATAAGCGCTGTGAAGGTGTTCCTTGTGCTTATTTATTAGGGTATAGGGAGTTTTGGGGACTTACGCTTAAGGTAAGTCCAGATACATTAATTCCTCGTCCTGACACTGAGACCTTAGTTCAAGGAGCTTTAGATTTAAATCCAAAAAAAGTTTTAGATTTAGGTACTGGCACAGGTGCAATTATCTTATCTTTAAAATCAGAGATCCCTTCTTTAGATGCTTATGCCTGTGACTTTTCCAAAGGAGCTTTAGAAGTCGCCAAAGAAAATGCTGCTAATTTAAATTTAGATGTGCATTTTTTTGAAAGCTCTTGGTTTGAAAATATCCCAAAGATTAAGTTTGATGTAATTGTTTCAAATCCACCTTACATTGAAGAGCACGATCCACATTTAAATAAAAATGGTCTTAATTTTGAGCCAATAACTGCGTTGGTTTCAGGTGAAGATGGTTTAGATGATATAAGAGAAATCATAAAAACAGCACCATCTTTTTTAGAAGAGGGGGGACATCTTTTATTAGAACATGGTTATAACCAAGATGAGAAAGTAAGACAATTACTTTCAGAGCATGGTTTTGTGGATATTAAGACTCTTTATGATTTAGGAGGGAATCCCCGCGTAAGCCAGGGGCGCTTTGAAAATTAAACTTAATTGAGAGCTGTTTGTTTGATTATTCGTTTTATATAATTTTCGATTTATGAACTCTCATTTAAGTTCAATTTCAAAGTGATTATTAATTTAAGGCATTGTGCTTTATAAGACAGTGATTTAGTTAACAGATTTTGATAAATCCGGTGTTTATATGCCGTTTTATTATCAAATAAACAAAAACCTCGTTATCGATTATTCTCAATAACGAGGTTGATTTTATTTAGTTTTGTTAATTAAACTAGGCTTTTATTAGAAGCTGTAGTTGGCGTTAACAAAGAGCTTGCTGTCCTCAGTATCGCTACCCTTCTGGAAGCTGTAGCCTGCGCCTAAGGAGAAGGCACCCTTAGCAACTTCCATAGAAACAGCACCTAAATAGCTGCTCTTATCCATTACGTCATAGCTGAAGCTTGATGCACCAGAGCCGGCGTTAACAACGAGATCGTTGTCAGTGTCGCCAAAGGCATAGATGTAAGACAGCTCAGCCTTAGGAGTAAGTCTCCAACCGTTATCAGTAATGGTCTCATTACGTAAGCTTACACCGACAGGTAATGTCCAAATATTCTGAGAATCTACAGAATTATTGAAGGCTGCCTTGTCATTGTAGTAAGTGGTGTAGTCAGAGCCATTAATGTTCATGTAACGTACACTTGCGAATGGAACGATCTGAGTATTGCCGTTTACGAATAATCTCTCAGCACGTAAACCTGCAGAGTAGATGTCAAGATCACGATCAGCACTTAAGGACTTGCCGTTGGCAAAAGAGGTTAAATCATTTCTGCCACGAGTATAGCCTAAGTCACCGATGAAGTTGTAGTTGTCGTTAACGAGTAAGTTAGAGTATAAGTTTACACCCCACATATCAAAGTCGTTATTAACACCTAAACCATCGCCATCACCTTCAACATAGCTAAATGCGATACCGGACTGGAAGTTACCAAGTTTAGGTAAATCAAAGCCTACAGTAATGCCATCGTAGTCATTATTAGAGCTTAAATCACCTAAAGAAGAACTTACACCGTCAAGATCGTGGCTATTGTGAATGTACTTAGCCCATACAGCACCCTCAGTGTCGATAGGGGAACCATTTACAACATCCTGCGTGAAGGACAGTCTTAAGAAGCTGTTCTTAGCCATGTCATTGGCAACAGCAATAGCAGTGCTGGTTACACCACTGGCCTCACCTAAGAGCATACCGCGGGTTAAAGCACCGTTATCAGGATTGGCGCTAGAGGAGAGGTCGCCAAAGAAGTCTTTAGCACCTTCTAAAGTACCCTGACCTGCAATGACACCTGAGATAATGCCATGAACTTGAGAGCCGTTAGGGCCTAAGCTATCAACAAATGAGTCCACGGCCTGATCTTTTTCAGTTTCATTTAAGGAGGCTAAGTCCTTATAAATTACATTGAACTTACCGTTTGCAGCTTCAGTTTGCTCAGTCTTGGCAAAGTACTCAGTTCTGTCATAGGCTAAATTAGAATCAGTCCATAAAGAGCTGTTAGCTTTGTCATAGTTTTGAGCAATGAAGTACGTACCAGTGCCTTCAAGAGAATTAAGATCAAGACGGTTGCCATTGGTATTGATAGTACCAAATTTACCATCCTTTAAGGTGCCATCAATTAAAGCAACAGTATTGCCAGCCTTAACATCCTTAAGAGCAACAGCCGCATTGAAGCTTACATTATTGAATCCTGCAATCTTAGCCTTATCAGCTAAAGAGGTTAAAGTAGAGGCTGTGTAGTTTAAAGTGCTATTGCCAACAACAGCATTATCACCTAAACCTTGGCCATTTAACTGACCATCAACAGTGCCACCTTTATAGTTAACAACACTGTTCTTAACCTCAGACTTACCCTCAGATGCAGAAATACCGCCTGCAAATACGTCACCCTTAATATCAGCACCGTCTTCAATGTTGATTACAGAGTTTTCAACATAAGAAACAGCACCCTTACCACTGGCAACACCACCACCTACGATGGCTGCATCTTTAGCTAAAGAGGCAACTGCCTTGTAAGCATAACCAAAGCCTACCTTATCAAAGATACCTTGAGCTTCAGCATAGTTAAGTTTGTTTACGTTGCCTGCAATATTTAAAGTGCTGGTACCAGAGGTCTTGACGGTAGAAGTATCATCTTTGTTAGTGCCAGTTCTTACAGCTAAACCACCACCAAATAAGCCATCAACGCTACCGGCATTGACATTAACCTCAGTGTCAGTTGCATTGACAGAAGCACTACCCATAGAGCTAGATTCACGATGACCTGCACCACCGTTTGCAAACAGACCGATAACCTCAGCACCATTTACATTAACGTTGATCTTGCCATCAGTGTTAGCCTCAGCGGAGGCCTCTCTGTTAGCTAAAGCAATACCACCACCGAAAGCACCTACAACATAACCTGAATTTAAGTTAATGTCAGAACCCTTGGTATTAGTAGTAGCCTTGGCGCCAGCATCGGTATAAGCAACGGCTAAACCGCCACCGGTAACACCGAGAACTACGCCTTTATCCTGTAAGCCTTTAACAACACCCTGAAGACCTGCGATTAAGTCATTTGGTTTATTGATAGTAGGCATATTGGAGATGGCTTTGATAATCTCAGCTTTCTCTTCTGGGGTTAATGGCTTGCCATCAGCTTTTGCAACATTTACATTGATAGTGGTGTGACCTGCATTAGCAATTGCATTAGAGGAACCTATAGAACCATCTTTTTCAGGCTTAATATCACCTTCAGCTCCGCCTACATCTTTTGGACGTTTTACATATTTGTGTAAGCTTGTAGCAACACCGCCACCAACAACACCTAAAGCGGTAGTGGTACCGGTTAAGTTAATATTGGTATCACCAGTTGTAGAGGTTGCAGTACCACCTTGATTTACTTTCTCAAAATTAATAGTGGCATTGATAAGGCCTTTATTGATATCTACATCAGAGTGGCCGGCATTATTACCAACTTGGTGACCTGCAATTAAGCTACCAGGAATTGTGGCATCAATAGCTGCAGCAACACCTGCGCCACCAACACCTAAAGCTAAACCGTTGTTGATATTAACAGAGGAAGTGCCATTAACAGTGCTATTGGCGTTAGCACCTAAAGTACTTACAGATAAGCCACCACCAACAGCGGCAACAGTAAGACCTTCAAGTTTGCCAAAATTTACCTTAGAGTCGATATTTAAAGAGGTATTGCCATTAACAGTAGAGGTTGTGTCACCACCAATTGCAACAGCTGCACCACCGTTGGCAAATGCACCAATATTGGCGGTAGGGCCTACATTGGTATTTACATTGCCGTTAATAGTAGTAGAGGCGGCTCCTTTTGTATCAAATGATAATAAAGGAATTTTATTTGCTATTTTTGCATCAACAGAGATATTACCAATTCCGACAGCAGAGCTTGCACCAATACCAACTAAAACGTTACCGCTATTGATATTGATGTTGATGTCGCCATTACGAACAGTAGTTATTTTTTCGATACTAGCTGGCCATGCTGGTTTATGATCTTCGCCTGATGGGGTATTACCAAAAATCTTTAAATCATCAATATTAGCATTTATTGCTAAATCGCCACCTGTAAAGCCTAAAATTACAGGTTCTGATTTATTACCACCAATATTTACAGAAACATCTTGGTTAAATACTTCATTATTGCCATTATTAGCAGTACTTAAGCTTTGGATTTTACTAATTAAATTGGCGTATTTTTCGACTGAGGAGTTTTCTTTTTTTTGAGATGTTTTTGGTTTTAATAAACCATGAATTACATCAAAAGCCTTATTTGTTCTGGCATCAAATTTGCCTTCACCACCGATAACGCCGGCTAAAGGAGTAGAATTACCAGATGGACCTAAAGCTGCACGTAAAGCTGTGATAAAGCCTTTATCTTTGTTGTTAACAAAGTTTTGCATCATGTTGCCGATGCTAGCTGAGGTTTGAACGTCTAAATTGCCTTGACCTACTACTAATTTAGCGCTTTCAGAATCTGCTACAACTTGATTTGTAATGACGTGATCGTCAATTTGATGACCATTTAAGGTGGTGGCGAGAGATGCGCTGGAGTAGCACATTAAAGGTGCACCAGCAGCTAAGATCGCACACATGATCTTATTGAGTTTAATTCCTTTTTTCATATTCTAATTCCTTATGCACAAGAAAGAATTTTAATTGAAAAGTTATTTATAGTTATCGTTGAATTTTCCATAACTATTGACGATATTTTGACATGCATAAAGGCTATTTTCAAATTTTTTACATAGCATAAAATGCAATAGCAA
>Freddie_p2__coassemble_1808_pt1 | contig 18973 bp, 14 predicted proteins | sample Freddie_p2__metabat2_high_PE_038 | metagenome-assembled genome bin Freddie_p2 | reverse complement strand
GTCAATTTTGTATATTATTTTCCAGGGATCCCACAGATTTGGCGATGAGCCAAAAAACCCTGCTTTTAGGGTCACCCTATTTTAGGATGACCGCATTTTGCAGGGGTTTTCCTTTATAGATTACATTTTACTTACCAGCACGAGTGGCAGCATCTTCAATAGAGAGCTTAGCTGCAGCGGCTTTTAAGCCTTCTAAATCAAGTTTAGACATAGCTACGAGCTCATCTTTGGTATAAGGAAGCTGATCTACGAAGTATTTTTCGTAAGCTGCATAGTCATCAGGAGATGATACATAGAGATAAGGGAAAGTTATGTCTTCAAACTTACCTTCAATTCCAGTGTAATTGCCCTTAACAGCATTATAAACAGCCATGAATGCAAATAATGGATCGCAATAGTGACCACCGGACTGACCTGCCATAGAACCATTCTTTAAGCGATCACCTAAATCAGGAAGGAAGTCAGTAGAGACGACGGCAATCTTACCAGTTTTACCAGCTCTTTCAATAGCAGCAACAGCACCTTGTAATGGATCACCACCACCGCCTGCAGGTATTAAAGCATCAAGTTTAGGATTTGCAGCCATTAAAGCTTCTGCAGCCTTAGAGCCACCTTCAGAGGAAGTACCTGCATATTGAGGCTCACTTAATACAGCTTGGTCATCAGGATGGTCTTTGTTCCACTGCTCAACACCTGCTTTATAGCCTTCCCATCTGCCAAGCCAAGTGGCATCGCCTTGCTCCCAACCAATAAGACCAATGTTACGGCAGCCTTTATCGAGCAGAATTTTAACTAACTTAGCGCCATTTTCAGGTTCATTTTCATGAACAGCACCGACGAAATATGGAGAGTCGGTAGCCATCTTGTAAATATCAGGGCTGGCAGTCTTAGAAATGATACGGAAGAACTGAGCTAAATAAACCTCATTGTCATTGGCAGTTTTAATTGCAGAGGTCATTTCAGTATCAGAGGAGTTACAAATAATGATACCTTGGCAGCCAGATGCAACCAGTTGCTCAACAGAAGCGGTTACTTTTTCAGAGACGTGGGCTTGATCTACGTATTGAACTTCAACGCCTAAAGCATCGGAAGCTTCATCAAGGATACGTTTGCAGCAGGAGCCTAAAACGTCAGTTGAGGACCAAATAGAAACACCGATTTTAATATCGCTGTTATCAATTGCTAATGCAGAAGTGCTAAAAGAGGCTAAACCTGCAGCAAGAACGCTACAAGCGATAGCTTTTGAAAACTTTGTTAAAGTTAATCCCATAACCAAACTTCCTTATGTTGATGAGCAAATATAATATTTTTAATCCTTAAACTAAGATGTCAGGATTTTGATTTTTAATATTTAAAATAATAGCTGTTTTTTTATTGTAAACGTATGCATACGTCACATTTCTAAAAATAATTAATAAATACAGTATTATTTAATAGTAATTTATTTTTATAAATCAATAATATATTTAGTGCTTATGAGTAAATATGTATTTGTAAAAACATAAGCGATTTATCAAATTTTACGTGCATATTTAGAATATTAAAAAAGAGCTATTTTCTAAGTGTTTTTTATAAAAAAATCGCAAAAAAAAGACTTCAATGATAATTAATCAGATTTTTTTATTGCGATCGTGATCAAATAATTACCAAAATAATCCTAAAAAAACGTGCGTTGCCTTGAATAATCGTAAACGTTTGCGAATCGACATTTATCTTTGCTTTATTATTTGGCTTATAAGTGCTTTGCATCTTAATTTTTTGATGAATTTGAAAAAGAACATTGCATGTGACACAGAAAATTTTCATAAAAAATCTGTTTTTTAGGCAACAAACAAAGGGTAATTAAATATGACTGGAATAAAAAATCTTTCCGGTGCAACTAAGGGCTATATAGTTTTAATTGCATTGGTATTTCTTTCCTGGCTTATCTTTAAAATTTTGACTTCAGATAATTTTGGATCTCCAAGTAATTTATTAAGTTATTTTCAGGCCAGTCTGATTGCTACTGTAGGTGCTGTTGGTTTCTACTTTGTTATGGATATGGGTCTTTTCGACTTTTCCATTGGCGCCAATATTATTCTTTCAGCAATTATCGGTTGTCAGCTTGCTACTAATTTTGATTTAGGTTATGCAGGATTAGTTTTAGGAAGTATCGCAACTGGTGGTTTAGTTGGTCTTTGTAATGGTCTTTTTTACGTTAAGTTACGCATTCCTTCTATGATTGTAACTGCTGGTTTGGCTTTGATTTATGAGTCTTTGGCAAACTATATGGCAGGTGGCGTGGAGATGACTTTACCATCTGAGTTACGTGCTTTCGGTCAGATGCCAGGCAACATTATCTTAGCTTTCATTACCTTTATTATTGCTTACGTTATTTTAAATTACACCAAGTTTGGCACCTACACCTATGCAATTGGTTCAAACGAACTTGTTGCTAAAAACATGGGTATTAACGTTGATAAGTTTAAGGTTTTAGCCTTCGTTTTAAGTGGTGCTTTCTTCGGCGCTATGGCTGTATTAACCATTAGTTATGGTTCTTCTATGGTAGCTGTTACCGGTATGTCTTCTATGAGTCGTAACTTCGTTCCTACCATGGGATGCTTCTTTGGTTTGGCTTTTATGAAATATGGCATTCCTTTACAAGCAATTATCTTAGGTGAGTTCATCGTTAATATTATTTTCTTCGGCTTTATTTCTTTAGGTGCACCGACTGCAATTCAAGATGTTATCACTGGTTTAGCCTTACTTGTCATTATCACCTTTACTACTAAAGTAACCAAGGGCGAAATTGTTAAATAGGGAGAAAAAAAATGAGCGAAGTAAGATTACAAGTTAGAAATATCAGCAAACATTTCGGAATTACCCGCGCCCTTGACAATATTTCTTTTGATATCAATAAAGGCGAGGTTCACGCTTTAATCGGTGAAAATGGTTCTGGAAAATCTACCATGACTAATATGCTTACTGGTATTTATCCTATGGAGACTGGTAAGTTCATTTTAGATGGCAAGGAAGTCCACGCTAAAAACCAAGTTGATGCCAATAATCATGGAATTTCAATTATTGTTCAGGAGCTTGGAACCCTTTCAGGACTCACTGTTGCAGAAAATATTTTCTTAGGTCATGAAGAGCGCTTTATTAAAGGTGGTTTTCGTAATACTCAGGCGATGAATGCTGAGGCCAATCGTCTTTTACATGAGTATGGCTTTGATTATATCAAGGCTAATGTTTTAGTAGATGAATACAATTTTGAAGATCGTAAGTTAATTGAAATTGTTAAGGCTACTTATTTCAAACCTAAGATTGTAGTTATTGATGAAACTACTACAGCATTATCTCAAGAAGGTCGTGAAGAGCTTTATAAGCAAATGAATCGTATTCGCGATGAAGGTAATACTGTAATTTTCATTTCTCACGATTTATCAGAGATTTTAGACAAATCCGACACCATTACCATCTTAAGAGACGGTGAATATATTGATACTGTTAAATCATCAGATGTAACAGAAGATGATCTTAAAAAATTGATGGTAGGTCGTGAGGTTACAGGTAAGTACTACCGAAATGATTATGGTGAGAAGGTTTCAGAAGAGGTGGTTCTTTCTGTAAAGAATGTAACAGTAAAAGGTCTTATCAAAGATGTTTCCTTTGATTTACATAAAGGAGAGATTTTAGGTTTTGGCGGTTTGTCTGAGTCTGGCATGCATGAAATCGGTAAAGCTATTTTTGGTGCAAGTTATGACCGAGAGGGCGAGGTAGTGCTTGCCAATGGTACACAAATCAATGATATTCCGTCAGCTATTAAAAACTCTATTGCTTATACCTCAAAAGATCGTGATAACGAGTCTGTAGTTATTAACCAAAGCATTAAAGACAATATCGCTTTGCCATCGTTAGATGATTTAACTTACGGCAAAACTAAGTTTATTGATTGGAAGAAAGTTAAGAACTTTGCCAATAAATTCGCTGCTGATATGTCAGTAAAAATGGTTAATGTTGATCAGTTTGTCTCTGAGCTTTCCGGCGGTAATAAACAGAAGGTTGTTTTAGCCCGTTGGATTGGTAAGGGCTCAGATATTGTGGTTTTAGATAGTCCTACTCGCGGTATTGATATCAAAGTTAAGCAAGATATTTATCAGCTTATGGATCAAATGCGAAAGGAAGGAAAGTCCATCATTATGATTTCTGAAGAATTGATGGAACTTATTGGTATGTGTGATCGCATCATTATCATGAAAGACGGAGCGATTAAGGGTGAATTACCACGCTCACGCGAGCTAAATGAAAATAGCTTAATTTCAATGATGGTTTAATTTAGGAGAGATACAAATTATGTCAGATGCAATTACTGAAAAGAATAAAGAGCAAGAATTGAAATCTCTTCGTCGAATGAGACTGATACGCGCTCTCCTGCCAATTGTTGGTTTAATCTTAGTTTGCGTATTATTTAACTTTTTAACTCATGGTAGATTACTTAAACATTGGCCTTTAGCAATGTCTCAGGTTTATGTCACCATGATTGCCTCAATGGGAGTCTTCTTCATTATGACCATGGGCGGTTTGGATTTCTCTCAAGGCTCTATTTTAGGACTGTCAGCCATTGTTTGTTGTTATTTATCTCATTACAACATTCCTTTGGCTATTGTTGGTGGAATGGTAACAGGTGCTTTAATTGGTGCTGTTAACGGTTATTTCTATGTAAATAGAAAAATAAAATCGTTTATTGTTACTATCTGTACTATGTTCTTGTTTAGAGGCTTAATTAAGTTTTTAACTACTAATTCACCTGTTGCAGGATCTGCGGCATTAGTGTCTATTGATAGCACTATGTTTAAAGTAATCTGTACCTCTTGCGTAGTATTTATGGGCTTTATTTGCTTCTCTTGCACAAAGTTTGGTGTTTATTTAAGAGCCATCGGTGCAGGTGAAAAAGCTGCCATGTTTGCCGGTATTCGTACTGACAGAATGAAGTTTTATGTTTATGTTTTAGCCGGTGCAATTACAGGTTTTGCTGCATTTATTAGTTCAATTAAGGTTGGCTCTGTAACCTCTTCAGGAGGCAATCAGTTAGAAACTCAGATTTTAATTGCTTTAGTTTTAGGCGGTATGCCTATTTCTGGTGGTGCTATGGCCCGCTTTAGCAATTGCGTAGTCGGTTCTTTACTGTATGTAGTTTTAAGTTCAGGCTTAACTATGATTGGCTTTACTACACAGATGATGCAGCTTATTCAGGGTGTAATTTTCCTGTTATTCGTAGCTTTATTTGCAGATCGTAAGTCAATATCTGTTATCAAATAAAAGATTATTTAGATTAAAAATTTGATAGAAAAAAAAGAGGGGGGGGGGTAATATTCTTACCTCCCCTTTTTCTATTTATTCTTGATAAGGTTTTTTACCTTCTTTTTGCCATTTTATTAAAAGCTGTTCGCGATACCACATCTGATAAGCATTCACTACATTTTGCCAAATAATATAGCATCCAGGAGCTATAGCTGCGGTTGGAGACAAATAAGTTAAGGCAATCCATAAACCAAAGACCATGTTTTTCTGACCTAAGGCCTGACCTGCGGTAATGCGTTGTTTTTCTAAATGCCCCATGAGTTTTCCTAAAGAAAATTGCATGGCAGTACATAGCAAACCTACAAAGGCTAAAAGCCATAAATAAGCAGCGCTTTCTTGAGAATTAAATATGGTGGCAAAGGTTTTTCCTGAGATAACCATTAAGGTAAAGCCCCATAAATAAAAACCTAAGTCATTTAATTTTGTAACAATGAATTTATGAACTGGTTTTAAAAAGAATCTCACCATAAAGGCTATAAATAAAGGTAAAACTATAACAGGGAATACCTTATTTAAAATAACTACACATTGATCTAAAAAAGATCCTTGTGCTACATCTGAAAATAAAGGGAAAATCAAAGGAATAGCAAGAGCTGCGGCAACATTACACATAAGAGTGTATGTTGTTAAGGTAGATTCATTACCACCTAATTTACCTGCAAGAACGGCTGCAGAGGCGGCAGTTGGGGTAATGATGCAAATGAGCGCGCCTTCAAGAGGAACTAAATAAGGAGTGTGTGGGTTATATGCAAGATATAAGGCTAAAGCAAAACTTCCTATTATTTGAAAGCCGATTAAAGTGAAATGCCAAACTTTAGGTTTCATTTCTTTGATGCTGACTTTGCAAAAAGCCGAAAACAACATTATAAAGATTAAAATTGGCAGTCCATCTTGAGCAAAAGAACTTACATAACCTTTTACAGGTTTTAAAAAGCCCAAGTTATGAAAAGCAAGATATCCTAAAAGACCGCACGATACAGAGATAATGAGCATATAGGTGCGGAATCTTCTTATAAGTTGAGATTTGTTCATATGTATTTTGAGAAAAATTTATTTAGATTAAATAACTTATATAAGATGGATAGATAACATTTTTTGTATTAAAAAAAGCTTAAAGTATAGCCTTAAAATGTGATCTTCATTAAATAATCTTAGCATGATTTAAAACGTGTTTTCTCTGTAAAAGAAGATGTTATTTAAGAGTAAATAACAAAATATTTGTTTAATATATATAATTTATTTGCATATTAAAATTAATTTAAGAGGCAAATAAATGTGATAAATATCAAAAAAATCAGATGATTAATTTTGAAAAGCATTCATAATTTGAGTAGAATTTATCCATTAAAAAGGAGCTTGTATACAAGTATACAAGCTCCTTTTCTTAGTACACAATTCTTTTTTTTGGAGAAGCATATGGAACATTGGATCCCGGTGATGTGGGTAGGTTTAGCCATAGTGCTGCTACTCGTATTAACTATTAAATATAAATTGCACTCTTTTTTGGCTTTATTGATTGTAGGTATGCTGGTTGCTTTTTTAGAAGGTATGCCTTTAGATTCTTTAGTTAGTGCTATTTCAAAAGGTGCAGGTAATACTTTAGCAGGTGTTGGCCTTATTGTTATTTTAGGTGCTTCTTTAGGTCAGTTAATGACAGACTGTGGCGCCTCAAAGAAGGTTGCAGACGTTATTTTAAAAACTTGTGGCACTAAATATTTAAAATGGGGCCTTTTATTTATTGGTTCTATTTTTGGTACAGCCATGTTTTTTGAGGTAGGCTTCATTATTATGATGCCTTTAGTAATTGGTATTGCAAAGGAAGCTAAGATTCCTTATATGGCCTTAGTTATTCCTTCTTTAGCAGCCTTAGCTCAAGCTCATAGCCTTTTGCCTCCACAACCAGGTCCAGTTGCCCTTATGACCTCTTTAGGCGCAGATTCTGGCTTAGTTTATATGTTTGGCCTTGTTGTTTTAATCCCATCAATTATCTGTGCAGGTATCATTTTTCCGCGCTTTATTTCTAATTTTGATGAGTACAAATTACCAAATATTGGCGGTATGGATGAGGTTGATTATTCTAAATATAAGACCCCAAGTTTTGCCGTTTCTTTATTGATTCCGTTATTACCGGCTATTTTGATGATTAGCCATACCTTAGCTCAGGCGGTTTTACCTAAAGATAGTCAGATTGTTTATGTTTTATCTTTCTTAGGTTCACCAATTATCAGTTTATTTATTGCTGTAATGGTGGCACTGTATGTTTTTGGTCACCGCGCAGGTAGAAGTATTTCTGAGTCTTCAGAGTCTATTTCAAAGGCTATCAAGGGCATTGCCGTAGTCGTGTTAATTATTGGTGCCGGCGGTGTTTTCAAGGAAATTATTATTGAGGCAGGTGTTGGCGAGCATATTGCTGAAGCTGTAAAGGGTATTGATATCAATCCTTTAATTTTAGCCTGGGTTATTACAGCTATTATTCGTTGGGCTACAGGTCAAGGCGCTGTATCTGCAATTACCGCAGCAGGTTTAGTAGCCCCTTTATTAGGTGTTTATGATATTGATCCAGTCCTACTTATGTTAGCTTGTGCTGCAGGTTCTAATACCATTACTATGCCAAATGATGCTGCTTTTTGGCTTATGAAAGAAACCTTTAATCTTTCTATGTCTCAAACATTTAAGACTTGGGGCTTACTTGAACTTATCAACTCTGTAGTAGGCTTAATTGTGGTCTTAATTTTGACATTATTTATTTAATAACAATGGCCAGATAAGATAAAACCTTATCTGGCTATTAAATTATTATAAATAACAAATATTTCCCTTATAAATTATCCCGTCATTTATAATAAATAAAAATCTTTTAGTTTTATTTAAATTTCATTCAAATTTTTTCTATTTTGTACACATTTAAAAAGCTTTAAAGGTACCGATGTTTGCTATATTAAGGGCAAATATTCAGAGGAAATAAAGATGAGCAACTTTAAAGCAAAAATTCATGATTTTGAAAAGCATTTGGAGAATGTCGCAGCTTTTGCAGTAAAGCACGCTCTTGAGTGTGGCGCTAGTGAAGCTGAGGTTTCTATTGGTGGCGTTACTGGTTTAAACGTCTCAAGTCGTGATTGTGATGTCGAAAATATTGAGTTTAATCGCGATAATGGCATGGATATTACCGTTTATTGTAATAAACGCAGAGGCTGTGCCTCCACCACAGATTTAAGTGTAGATGCTATTAAAAACTGTGTCTCATCGGCTGTAAATATTGCCTCTTATGCAGATGAAGATCCTGATTGTGGTTTATGCGAAAAAGAGTTGCAGTGTACTAAGTTTTCAGATTTAGATGTTTTATTTGAGCCTGATAGTGATCCGGAGATTTCTGCAAAGAGAGCTGTTGATCTTGAAAAAGCAGCTACTAAAGCAATGCCAGAGAAGATTAAAGCTTCAGATGGCGCATCATTTTCGTCATCTGTTTATTCTGGAGTATTAGCAAACTCTCAAGGTTTCTGTCACGCCAGATCGTCAAGTTCTTTTTATAAAGGTTTAACTTTATTAGGCGAAAGTTCAGGCCGCATGGAAAGAGGTAGTGGCTATAGTATTGCCAGAGAGATTAGCGATTTATATAGCGATGATGCTATTGTTGAAGAGGCTTATCGTGAAACTTTAGATAAGCTTGATCCAAAGGCTGTTGATACTGGTACTTATAATGTGATTTTTACCAAAGGCGCAGCGGTATCTTTATGGCAATCTTTTATAAGTGCAATTTCCGGCGGTGCCTTATATCGTAAAAGTTCTTTTCTATGTGACTGTTTAAATAAACAAGTATTACCTGAATATGTTTCTATAAAAGAAGATCCTACTTTGAAAAAAGCTTTTGGTTCGGCTTTATATGACAATGAAGGTGTAGCTTTAAGACCTTTGGCAATTGTTGAGCAAGGTATATTACGTCAATACTTGTTATCAACTTATTCTGCTAAAAAATTGAATATGCATTCAAATGGTCACAGTGGTGGTATTTATAATTGGTTTATTGATTTTGGCGATAATACTTTAGACTTTGATGAAATGCTCTCCTCTTCAAAAGAAGGATTAGTTATTGATAGCTTAATGGGACAGGGCGTTGATATTGTAAGTGGTAATTATTCAAGAGGCGCATCTGGATACTATTTTAAAAATGGTAAAAGAGTGCATGCTGTATCAGAGATAACCATAGCCGGTAACCTTAAAGATATGCTTTTAAATTTAAAGTATATGGCAAATGATATAGATCCACGCTTTAAAATAAAAACAGGCTCTCTTTTATTACCAAATATGACTGTTTCAGGCAGGTAATTTTTAGAAGCTGAAAATCCGAAAATCTCATTTTTATATAACCCCAGTAAGTTTAGATAACTTATTGGGGTTTGTTATTTTTACTCTTCATCGTCAGATCTTAAAAGTTCTTTGCCATTTAAGATTCGTACATCGCGTGCGCCTAAAAGAGGCTTACAGGCATTGGCAAGCTTTTTAAGTTTTAGTCTGTTTACACTAATTAAGCCATTTTCATTTTCGCTAATGTAGTTATGTCTCTTGAGAGTCTCGCACATAATCCTAAATAAAATAGGATCGGCAAATTCAGGAGAGTTATTGGTTACATCTAAAGGTAAGCGCTTGGCATAAGTTAAACAGTTTTCAGTAAAGGTCTTAATATCTGTAGTGTTATCTTCAGTATTATCAAGAGCAGTTACTGCAACAAGATAGCGGATGAGATTATGATAAATACATCTTGATAGAATGAAAAACTCTGTATAGCCATCACCTGAGACGTAAATCATATCTTGGTTTTTGGTTATATAGCCTTCTTTTAAGAAAGTATCTAAATAACGGTCAATAAGATCGTCTAACTCATATTCCTCATCAGGTGCGAAAAGTTCATGGCGCAAGAAATAGAATAAAGAGCGGGCATGAGCTCTGACATCTTCATGTTTTATATGACCATTTCTTAAAATAATATTTGCCAAAAGTGCAGGTAAGGCAAATAAGTGCACAATATTATTTTGGAAATAAGTCAGTTGTAGTGATTGGCCATGACTTGGGCGTACGAATTTCATATCGTCACCTACGTCATAAATCTTAAATTTATTAAGCTCTATAGCCTGAAGGATAAGCTTATCTACAGGCTCCTTTGGTATAAGTTTTTTGCGGTTTTCGTTTACGCGTATAAGTTTAAGGTAGAGAGTTAAGCATTTATGTAACTGTCCCATGCTCATGGCATGATCAGGTACGTTCATAATGGCTAAAGCACAAAGATTTATACCATTTAAGGTAGCAGCGTCATTTAAATTGATGATAAGACGTCTTGCCAATTGGTTTACAGTATCGTGAAGCCAATGTGGTAATTTAAGACCTGTTGGATCTATATCGTCTCGCCAAGATGGTACATTTTGATTTAAGAATCTTGTAACAACTACAGGTTCACCAAAGGTTACATAGCCACGTCCATAGTAACGAAAGCGCTTAAAAATTCCTAAAAGTTGTTTAGCACTTTCTTTAGCTTTTGTTTGACCATTAAGCTCACGCATATATGAGCCAACCTCAGATACATGTTCATAACCTAAATATGTTGGAACAAAGGCAATTGGTCTTTCAAGTCCACGTAATTGTGCCTGTATGGTCATGGCAACCATGCCTGTTTTGGGAGGTAAAGTTCTTCCGGTGCGCGATCTGCCGCCTTCAATAAAAAACTCGGTGGCATAACCTCTTTCAAACAGTAAGGATAAATATTCATTAAAAAGAGCGATATAAAAGTTATCGCCTTTCATTTTGCGTCGAATAAAGTAAGAGCCACAACGTTTGATAATTTGGCCTACAGGGAAGAAATTTAAATTATTTCCTGAGGCAATTTGTGGAATTGGTAAGCCTTCATGGAATATGACAAAAGACAACAAAACATAGTCCATATGACTTCTGTGGCAAGGAATATAAATAATTTCATGTCCAGTTTGGACGAGCTGTCTTACCCTATCAGCGCCAATAATTGACTGACCGTGATATATACGATTCCAGATAAGTGTAATTACAGTGTTTAAAAATTTTAAAAGAGAATATCTTGTATCAGCTACCATCACATCGTAGATAGCTAAAGCCTCGCTTTTCAATTTTTCAGTAGGCTTTCCGGTTCTCTTGCTTTCCTCAACAATAGCATTTAAAACAGCAGGCCTTTTAATTAACTCATCTATTACCATTTTTCTGTTAGGTAATGGTTTACCTATAATGGAGCGCGCTTTTTTTAAGAAAGATAATTTAATGACACGGTGCATTAAATGTTTTTTGTTTCTAGCTTTAACTTTATTTTTAAAAGTAAGCGCATTTACCGGATCGTCGACAATAGTGCAGTTATCATGACCTGCAAAGGTCAGCATTAAGAATTTACGCCAAGAAGGTGTGGCGGTATTTACACCACGTAAGGCTTTGCCTTCATATCCAGGATTTCTTGACCACAGCACTGTTATCGGAAGAATTTGCACTTCTTTTCCACTTTCTTCCGATAATTCAAACCATGAATTTAAAATAGGGCTGATATGGCATTGGCGGGCGCTTTTGCTAGAAAAAAAACCAGGACGTCTTAGGTAACATAAACGCTTATATGTTTTACCATTAACAATTAAAGGTGAAAATGGAGATGGTAAACCGAGCTTTTGCGTAAGTCTTTCAATGCACATTAAGTTGCCAATTGAAGAGGATACGGTCATATAGCAAATAGGACGGTTACGATCTATTTTTATATGCTTAAGTGGTTCGTATGGAATAGGAACGCAGTTTGTTGTAAGCCTAAATGGCCAATAAAAAACAGCTCGGAGAATTTTATTAAGCATATCATTAACCCTTAAGTGCAAATCTAGTTTTTATTATAGGTGCAATGGTTTGTGCAAGATAAGCTTTTATCTAGTTTTTTACTTAAGATATTGTTTTTATCGAATTTTTTCATAGTCTTGATAGTGTAATTGCTATCATAGATTTGTTTTTTTAAGAATTAAGTTAGTTTGTTATGGAAAAGACTAATAATATTAACAATGTTTCAAAAAATTATAAGACCTTAGTAATGCTTGCAGGCTTTGCTTCGGTTATAACTGCTTCAATTTTGATAGCTGTTAAAGCCGGTATTTGGTTTTATAGCGGATCGACAAGTATTTTTGCATCTTTAACAGATTCTATGTTTGATGCTTTAGCTTCCTTTATAAATTTATTGGCATTGCGTTATTCGTTAACGCCTCCTGATGATGATCATCGTTATGGTCATTACAAATCTCAATCATTAGCATCTTTAGCACAGGCTGCTTTTATTGGTGGCTCTGCAGTGCTTTTGATTATGCACGGTATAAATAGATTTCAACATCCTCAAGTTGTAGTTCACCTTGATTTGGCAATTTATGTAAGTATTTTTGCTATGGCGATGACTATGCTTTTGGTGTTATTTCAATCATATGTTTATAACAGAACCAAAAGTGATGCAATTGGCGCCGATCGTTTTCACTATTTATCAGATATCGTTTTAAACTTAGGTGTACTTATTGCTTTGGTTTTAAGTCGGCAAGGCTTTTTGTGGGCAGATGGATTATTTGCTGCAATTATTGGTTTATTCATTTTAAAAGGGGCTTGGAGTATAGGAAAGCATGCGGTGGATACTCTTTTGGATAAATCTTTAAGTGCTCCTGAAATGGCAGAAATTGTAAAAGTCATAAATAATGCTCCTGGGATTATTTCTATGCATGATTTAAAAACCCATAGAGCAGGGCCTAAAGTATTTATTCAGTGTCATGTTGTATTGAAAAGTTGCATGAGAGTATGTCAGGCTCATCGAGTTGTAACTGAAGTTGAGCATCGCCTAGAGGCTTTATTTCCTGAAACTGAAATAACAATCCATATGGAGCCGGATATTCCTGAAACCTACGAAGAGGCTGTTTTTAAGGATTAGAAATATAACAGTATGATGTATAAAACAAACATGGGGTTAACATGACAGAGCAAAGTGAGATAGCAAGGCAATTTTTTCAAAATCTTAAAGCTGAGGCTTTGGATATTTATAAAAAAGAGCCGATGCTGAGATCTTATCTTGAGCGAGCTATTTTACAAAGTTCAGGATTAGCTCAAAGTTTAGGCAGAATGATTGCTCAATCTTTAGATGGAGCTGGCGTTAGTAAGTCAGAAATTTTTCAGGTTTGTGCGCAGGCTTATGCATCAGATCCTGATTTATTAGATTGTACAGTAAGTGATATCAACGCCGTAAAAAATCGAGACCCGGCTTCTTCATCATTATGTGAGATCTTTTTATTTTTAAAAGGACCTAAAGTTTTGGAGTCTTGGAGAATTTCTCATTGGCTTTACTGTCAAGAGAGAAGAGCTTTGGCCGCTTATTTTCAAAGTAGGATCTCAAGTCAGTTTACAGTAGATATTCATCCTGCAGCAAAGATTGGTCGCGGAATCATGCTTGATCATGCTTCAGGAATTGTTATAGGAGAGACAGCGGTAGTTGCTGATACTGTATCTCTTTTACATGACGTTACATTGGGTGGAACTGGTAAAGAACAAGGAGATCGTCACCCTAAAGTCGATAAAGGTGTAATGATAGGTGCAGGAGCCAAGGTGCTTGGAAACATTCGTGTCGGGGAGGGTGCAATAGTTGGTGCCGGATCGGTTGTTCTTAGAGATGTACCTGCTCATTCTACCGTTGTAGGTGTTCCTGCAAGAGTTGTTGGACATCCAAGACAGGAGATGCCTTCTTTGGTAATGGACCAGACTTTAAGCGAAATTTCTACGCCTATAGAGCCTTTATGTCCTATTTTAGATGTGAAACAAATTTAATCTTTGCAGTTAATTTTTAATTAACTAGTTTAAGGAATATTTATGCGTATTCGTGATTTACTCAGTAAAGAAGCTGTAAATCTACAAGCTAATCCTAAAAATAAAGATGAGGCAATAAATATACTTGTAGATATGCTTTCTCATACAGATTGCATATGTGATGCTGAGCGTTTTAGAAGAGCTGTATTTGATAGAGAAAGAAAAGGCTCTACAGGTTTAGGCGAGGGAGTTGCTATTCCTCATGCAAAAAGTGCAGGTGTTTTAAAGCCAGGGCTTGCTGCAATGGTAGTTTCAGAAGGTGTTGATTTTGACAGCTTAGATGGAAAAAAAGCCAACCTGTTTTTTTTAATAGCTTCCCCTCATAAAGCATCAGATGCGCATATTGATGTTTTAGCAAGACTTTCAACATTACTTATAGATGAGAGTTTTCGTAATTCTTTAATTGCAGCTAAATCTGTTGATGAATTTTTATACCTTGTAGATAAAGCTGAAGGGGTGGAAATAGAACATCAGCAAGAAGCGCTTAGTAAGGAAAAAAATAAAGAAGAAAATCATAAGCCTGTACGTTACGATTTAGTAGCAGTTACAGCATGTCCTGCAGGACTTTCACACACATACATGGCAGCAGAGGCTTTAGAGCATTGTGCTTTAGAGATGGGTGTTTCTATCAAGGTTGAGGCTGATGGTGCAGCTGGCAATAGAAATAGATTACTCCCTGAAGACATTGCTAATGCTAAGGCTGTAATTGTCGCTGCCGATAGAATGGTGGATATGGATCGCTTTATTGGTAAGCCTTTAGTGCGTACCGGTATCATAAGCGGTATTAGAACACCAGATCAGTTAATAGCCAGAGCTTTAGATCCAGCATGTCAGATTTATAAACCAGGGTCAATGAATGAAAGCTCGACTTTTGCCATGCGCTTGTATCGCCATTTAATGAGTGGTCTTACCTATATTATGCCACTTGCAGCAACAGCAGGTATTTTGTCGGCTATAGCAAGACAAGATTTATTTTCCGCCACAACTTTAGGTTTATTTTTAGATAGTATTGGGTATAGCATTGGTACTTTATTATTTCCGGTATTAAGTGCATTTATATCATTTTCTATAGCAGGCCGCATGGCTTTAGTTGCAGGATTTACTGGTGGAGTCATGGCTGATATGGCCGATGCCGGTGTTATTGGCGCTGTAGTCAATGGCTTTGTTGGTGGAGGCGTTGGCTATATTTCAGCGGCATTTGGACAACGATTTCTAAAGGGACATGATGCCATGTTCGCTTTACTTGTATATCCACTTTTGGGTGCTTTAGGAACAACTGTTATAGCGCAATTTATCACCAATCTTCCAGCTGAATTTATAGATGCTCATCTTGAAAATATACTATTGCATGCAAATAAGTATTTCCTCGTAATTATTGGAGCTATTTTAGGTGGCATGATGTCAGCTGATATGGGCGGACCTTGTAATAAAATTGCTTATGCTTGTGGTGTTTTATTACTTGCAGATTGTCTGCCTGAAAGTGGACCTGGAAGCCAAATTATGGCAGCAGTCATGGCAGGTGGCATGATCCCGCCTATAAGTGCAGGTGTGGCGGCTATTTTGGCAAGAAAACTTTTTACTCGTCATGAAAAGAACATTGCTTTTGCGACTATAGCAAAAGGTTTATTTTTTATAACTGAAGGAGTTTTGCCGTATTTAGTATTTTCTCCTTTAAGAATGAGAAGTGCTTGTATTATAAGTTCAGCTTGTGCTGGAGCTTTATCTATGTGGTATGGCTGTGGCCTTTGTGCTCCTCATGGAGGAGTATTTATTATTCCTTTAGCAGAAAAACCTTTCTCTTATGTGCTTTCTTTGGTTATAGCATCAAGTTTAGGTTCAGCGTTATTTATTATTTTAAGACTTGGTCAAAAGAGATTTGATTAGAGTTAATAAAAATGGGGCAACAAAGTTGCCCCATTTTCTATCTTATATTGTCAAGACTGTTTAAAGTACTTTCAAGTCGTTGTCGCCACGTTTGCATAACTTCTCTTAAATGTTGGTTTTCCATTTTAAGTGCAGTTATTTCTTTACGTGTTTGTGTGAGTTCTTGCTCTAATAAAGTTTGATTTTGCATAGCTACCGCAAGTTTTTGGGTAACTTTTTCAGCTATTAGAGAGAGCTCATTAAGCTCATTTAAGAGCATATCTTCTTTAGGATTTAATTTTTCCATTAGAGAATATAGCGACTTAAGTCTTCGTTTTGAACTAAATCTTTTAAGTGTTCATCAACGTAAGCTTCATCAATAATTACAGTGCTACCTGGGTTATCAGGTGCAGTAAAGGAAATATCATCAAGTAATTTTTCCATTAAAGTATGAAGACGTCTTGCACCGATATTTTCAGTAGATTCATTTACTTTATAAGCATCTTCAGCAATACGTTTAATTGCACTGTCATCAAACTTAATAGTTACATTTTCAGTAGCCATTAAGTGTTCATATTGTACAGTTAAGCTATTGTGTGGTTCTTTTAAGATTCTTTCAAAATCTTCAACAGATAAAGGTTGTAATTCCACACGGATAGGTAATCTACCTTGAAGCTCTGGAATTAAATCAGAAGGCTTTGACATCTGGAAGGCGCCTGAGGCGATAAACAGAATGTGATCTGTTTTGACCATACCGTATTTAGTATTGACAGTAGAGCCTTCGATTAAAGGTAATAAATCTCTTTGAACGCCTTGACGGGAAACATTGCCACGATCTTGACCTTCTTGGCAGATTTTGTCGATCTCATCGATAAAGACAATGCCATTGTTTTCGGCTAAAGCTACAGCTTTATCTTTGATATCATCTGGGTTTGTAAGCTTGCCGGCCTCTTCTTCGGTAATAAGCTTCATAGCCTCAGAGATCTTCATCTTTTTAGAGGTTTGACGATTGGCGCTTAAATTATCAAAGATTGATTGTAATTGATTGTTCATATCCTCAAGAGCAGGATTTCCACCAATTACGTTAACCATTGGGCTTTTATCTTGGATTTTTATTTCAATCTCTTTGTCGTTAAGTTCGCCTTCACGTAATTTTTTACGGAAAAGTTGGCGTGCTTGGCTGGCATTTTTCTCCTCAGCACTAGCACTTGGAGTTGGCAGTAAAGCATCTAAAATACGCTCTTCTGCAGCATCTTCTGCTTTTACACGGTTATGTTTAAAAGCTTCTTCGCGAACCATTTTGACAGACATTTCCATAAGTTCACGAATAATTGACTCAACATCTTTGCCGACGTAGCCTACTTCAGTGTATTTAGTTGCCTCAACTTTTACAAAAGGAGCATGTGCAAGTTTGGCTAAACGTCTGGCAATTTCTGTTTTACCTACACCAGTAGGTCCAATCATAAGAATATTTTTAGGTACAACTTCAGATCTTAAGTCTTTATCAAGTTGCATGCGACGCCAGCGGTTACGTAAAGCAATAGCTACAGCTTTTTTTGCATTTTTTTGGCCGATAATATAGCGGTCAAGTTCGGATACGATTTCTCTTGGTGTAAGTTCTGTCATAATTAGTATTCAATAGTTTCGATTACTTGGTTGCCATTGGTATAAACACAGATGTCAGAGGCAATTTTTAATGATTTTTGCACAATATCAACTGCGCCTAAAGTAGTGTTTTCACTTAAAGCTCTAGCTGCGGCTAAGGCAAAGTTGCCACCAGAGCCTGTAGCTAAAATATCATCATCCATTCTTACAACATCACCGGTACCGGTAATTAAGAATGAAGCAGTTTTATCTGCTACGACTAAAATAGCCTCAAGTTTGCTTAAAGACTTATCACAGCGCCACATTTTTGCCAAAGCAATACAGGCTCTTTCTAAAATTCCTTGATGTTCTTCAAGCTTTTTCTCAAATAAATCAAGCAACGTAAAAGCATCGGCAGTTGATCCGGCAAAGCCTGCAATAACACGATCATGAAACAGTTTTCTAACTTTTACAGCGTTGCCTTTTAAAATAGTGTTTTGTCCCATGGTAACTTGGCCATCGCCACCTACGGCAACGACATTATTTCGTCTTACGGATACTATAGTTGTCATTTAATACTCCTAAAAATAGCAACAACGCAGGATGGCAAAGTTTTTTTATTTTTGATATCTGCCAAAAGCAGTTGTGCGCGATCTCTTTTTACAGGACCTATTTTTAAAAAGAAACTATCTTTGTACGTGATGATTTCAGCTTGCTCATGTAATCTGTTATTTAAATCAAGTTGCAAATTTTGAGCTAAATTTTTGAATTGAAATTTACCGCAATAAACAAAGCTTTCTTTTAAATCTTCTGCGTTTGCGAATGTTACTGGTTTTAAATTTGGAATAAAGGATCCTTCTTTTAGTGTACTAAAATCAATCGGATTATAGAGATTTGTAATCTCAGATAAATTCTCTGATTTTGGTTTATAAGGATCAAAAGATAAAGGAACAGAAAAACCTAAAGCGTCATAAAAAATCTTATCTGGATATTCTGTAAACTCTAATGAGTTTTTCATATTCGGATAAGGTTCAAAATTATGTAGAGCAGGTGCCCCTGTTAATTCTATTTTTTCAGGAACATATAAGGCATCAGCATAATTTACTGACACCTCATCAAAGTTGTAAGGCTTTCCTGTAATAGTCATAAAAACAGAGGCTAAGATAGTCAACAAACTAAATCTTTTTAAAATAAAAAGACGGCGACGTTTTTCTTTAGCTAAGTCTTTTTCCTTTGGTGGAAATAATCTTTGCAGATCAAATTTTGGCAAATATCTTAAAATGCCTTTTAATTTTCTAAGCCTAAAATCTAAAAT
>Freddie_p2__coassemble_1799_pt1 | contig 19089 bp, 16 predicted proteins | sample Freddie_p2__metabat2_high_PE_038 | metagenome-assembled genome bin Freddie_p2 | reverse complement strand
TGAATATAATCTCAATTTCATTAGGGCTATCCACAGATTCTCGGAAGAACCTATTTTTTTTAAAATAAAAAATAGACCTTTAAAACAAAGTTGTTAGCTCTTTATGTAGCTATTTTTTCTCTCTTGGATGCTCTTTGTCATACTGATTTAAATAATTTAAAAGCTCTGGCAAATAGTCATCCTCAATCTTTCTGATTTTTTCTCTTAACACATCGGCATTTTTATCTTCGATGTAATCAAGATTATCAGCAAAATCTAAAAGCTCAGGTAAAGTGTTTTCGATATTAACGCATAAAGGTCTTACAATTTTCACAAAAGCCTCAGCATTAGCAATTTTGCCACTATTGGTTTGTGGAGCTAATTTCTCTAAAACCTTTAAAAGCTGATCGGCAGCTTTTAAAACCTGCTCAGCTTCTTTGGTGATATTGTCCTCTTTTGCAAAAGTCTCAATCTCACCGACCTTATTTTCGTTCTCTTTTTGATTATCGCTCATCTTTTTTATTCTCTTTATCTTGAGTATCTTTCTTCTTTAAAGAAGACCATGCGGTAGTAGGGTTAAAGCTCTTAGGATCATTTTCTAAGGCCTTATCTAATACAGTCTCAATACGCTTTACAGGAATAATCTCTAAAGAAGATTTTACATTCTCAGGAATATCCCACAGATCTTTTTCATTATCCTTTGGAATAAGTACGGTTTTAATGCCACCACGTAAAGCCGCTAAAAGCTTCTCTTTGAGACCACCTATAGGTAAAACATCACCTCTTAAGGTAATCTCACCGGTCATAGCCACATCTGCACGTACTGGGTTTCCTGTTAAAGCTGACACAATTGCTGTAACCATACCAATACCTGCAGAAGGGCCCTCTTTTGGAGTTGCTCCTTCTGGAACATGGATATGTAAATCACAGTTTTCATAGAAAGATGGATCTAACTTAAGATCTCCTGAGAGTGTGCGCACTAAGGTTAAAGCTGCACTAATACTCTCCTTCATCACCTCACCTAACTTTCCTGTAAGCTGGTGTTTGCCCTTACCAATATTGGCCACAGCTTCAAGCTGTAAAATATCGCCGCCTAAAGAGGTCCAAGCCAAACCATTTACAAGACCAACCTTGTTTTCAGAAAGCTTTGAGGTAAAGTCATAACGACGAGGACCTAAAAGACTATGAATTTTCTCAACTGTAATTACGGTCTTATCAAGCTTCTTACGTCTTGAGTTCTTTCTTTGAGGTGATAAAAGCTGCTCTTTAATGGTCTTACGTGCAATCTCATTTAAAAGACGCTCAAGACCACGGACACCCGCTTCCATAGTGTAATAGCGGATAAGCTCATAAATAGCCTCATCCTCCATTTCAAACTCAGACTTATCTAAAGCATTTAATCTAAGCTGTTTTGGTAACAAATGCTCTTTGGCGATATTGAACTTCTCATCTTCGGTATAAGACGACAAGTCAATGATCTCCATACGATCTAATAAAGGCTGTGAGATATTGTATGAATTTGCAGTTGTGACAAACATAACATTAGACAAATCATACTCAAGCTCAACATAGTTATCCTCAAAGCTTGAATTTTGCTCAGGATCTAATACCTCTAATAAAGCATCAGCAGGATCCCCATGAATTGAGTCTGAAACCTTATCAATCTCATCTAATAAGAATAAAGGATTATTAACCTTTGCCTTAATCATATTTTGGATAATTCGGCCGGGCAGTGCTCCAATATAAGTACGACGATGACCACGAATTTCAGCTTCGTCATGAAGACCGCCTAAAGCAACACGTACGTATTTGCGCCCCGTGGCTTTGGCGATAGACTGACCTAAAGAGGTTTTACCAATACCTGGAGGGCCCATTAAACATAAAATAGGACCATGAAGTCTATCGGATTTAGCTAATACTGCTAAATACTCTAAAATACGCTCTTTTACTTTCTTTAAGCCATAATGCTCAGCATCTAAAACAGCCTGCGCTTTTTTAAGATCTTTATTAACCTTACTTGAAACTTGCCACGGAATATTCAATAAAGTCTCAATATAGCTTCTCTCCATGCTGTATTCAGCGGAGTTGATATTCATTGAAGCAAATTTATTGATCTCGCGCTTTAAACGATCTTTTACATAGCCTTTGGCATATAAATTGTCCATACGACGCTTAAAAGTCTCAACCTCTGAATCATCATCAAATTCAGAATTAAGCTCTTTTCTGATTATTCTTAATTGCTCATTTAAGAAATAATCTTTTTGCGATTTCTCCATGGAAGCTTTAGCTTGCTCTAAGATCTTGCGCTCAAGTTCTTGCTTATATGAATAGCCATTTAAGATACTTAAGATGATCTTGCATCTTTCAATTGGATCAACTGCGCCTAGAAGCATAATGCGCATATCATTGCCAACTGATAGTACTTGTGAGAGTTCATCGGTTAATACAGATAAGGATTTTTCTGCCAAAAGCTGTTTTATATAGCTTCTTGGGATATCTTTACCCAAAAGTGAACTTACCGCTTGAGACTCATTATCTAAAGCATATTGAAAAGAGCTTCTTAAAATATCTAATTGCTCTTTTTCATGAACTCTATCAAGCTTAGGATCTTCTAAAATCTCAATTTTAGCCTCACGATACAGGCCATCATCAGACTCTTTAATCTCCAAAAGCTTAAAACGCTTAATGCCTGAGATAAGGCATTTGGCACTAAACTCATCCTCTTTATGAAATTCGACCACCTCGCATAATACGCCAATGGGATAAATCCCTGACATGCCAGGCTTTTCTTCTTTTTCATCATATTGAGCACAGACAGCTAAAAGCTGCTGTGCATTTTCCCCATTCAGACTCTTTCTTATAGAACACAAAGAAGTCTCACGTGAGACAGTCATTTGCATCTTAGTATGAGGGGTGATAGTCAGACCGCGGAGCGTCATTAACGGTAAGGTCGTAATGCCCTCAATATTTTGGGTCTGCTCCTTAAGCTCTTGCGTCATAAATCTCTCTAAAAAATTTCAATAAATATTGATTCTTATAATGCGGTCTTCACCGCCTTTTTTCAAGCTTGCAAAAAAAAGGCCCTAATGCTTTTGCAATCAGGACCTTGTTTTATTCTTTAATTAAATTAAGAACCTGAGGCCTCAGATAAAGCCTCTTTCTTAATCACCAGCGGTTCCTGATGTTTTTCGACAGTATTTTGATCAACTACCACTCTCTCAACATCTTTAACAGAAGGGATATCAAACATGGTATTTAATAACAGACCTTCAACCACTGATCTTAAACCACGAGCTCCAGTATGACGGCTAATAGCTTTATCGGCGATAGCATTTAAAGCCTCTTGAGTAAACTCAAGCTTTACCCCCTCAAACTTAAACATAGCCTCAAACTGACGCAAAATTGCGTTCTTAGGCTCGCGTAATACACGAATTAATTCTTCACGGCTTAACTCGCCTAAGGCAGTGATTACCGGAAGACGGCCAACAAACTCTGGAATGATACCGAACTTAACTAAATCATCTGGCTCTACATGAGAGTATTTGTCAGTTAAGGTCATAGCATCTTGTTTACCAAAGACCTCAGCTCCAAAGCCAATGCCGGCTTTCTTAGACATTCTCTTTTCAACGACCTTATCTAAGCCGTCAAAAGCACCACCACATATAAATAAAATCTGTGAGGTATCAACTTCAATCATCTTATCTTGCGGATGCTTTCTACCACCATTAGGTGGAACAGAGGCTACAGTGCCTTCAATAAGCTTTAATAAAGCCTGTTGTACACCTTCACCTGAGACATCACGAGTGATGGATGGATTTTCAGATTTACGGGCAATCTTATCGATCTCATCAATATAAATAATACCCTTTTGTGCCTTCTCTACATCAAAATCGCAGTTTTGCAGTAATCTTACAATTACATTTTCAACGTCTTCACCAACATAACCGGCCTCAGTTAAGGTGGTGGCGTCTGAAATAGCAAAAGGAACATTTAAAAACTTGGCTAAAGTTTGAACTAACAAAGTCTTACCTGAACCTGTAGGGCCTACAAGTAAAATATTAGACTTTCCAAGCTCAACCTCATTTTCAGCACCTGAGTGCTTTAAGCGTTGATAGTGATTATAAACGGCAACTGAGAGAACCTTTTTGGCTTCATCTTGACCGATTACATAATCATCTAAATGAGCTGCAATCTCATGAGGAGTTGGGATGTTATCAAAATCAAGACCACTGTTTTCCGCAGTATCCTCAGTTTTCGCGATCTGACCTTTCTTTTGCAACATAGAATAGCATTTGGTGATACAGTCAGAGCAAATGCAATAACCATCACGAGCTTTAATTAAGGTACGCTCAGATGAGGCACTCTGTCCACAAAACAGACATCTCATTTTATTTGTGGTTTTATCTGACATCTATGCTTATTCCTGTAAAGATTTTGCCATCTCGTTACGACTGGTAATTACCTTGTCGATAAGACCATACTCACAAGCCTCGGAAGCTGACATAAAATTATCTCTGTCAGTATCACGCTCGATGACCTCAAGCGGCTGTCCTGTATGCTTTGCTAAAAGCTCATTTAAAGTCTTCTTGATGCGCTGTGTTTCTTGAGCGTGGATCATAATATCGCTAGCCTGACCTTGGAAGCCACCTAATGGCTGGTGGATCATAATGCGAGCATTAGGTAAGGCAAATCTTTTACCCTTAGCACCGCCTGATAATAAGAATGATCCCATAGAGCAGGCCTGACCCATACACAAAGTGCAGACATCAGGTTTTATATACTGCATGGTATCGTAAATAGCCATGCCAGCGGTAACAACTCCACCTGGGGAATTGATATATAAATAGATATCCTTATCTGGATCTTCTGACTCTAAAAACAGGAGCTGAGCTACAATCAGATCGGACATATGATCCTCAACCTCACCAGTTAAGAATATGACGCGATCTTTTAACATGCGTGAATAAATATCAAATGAACGTTCACCACGGGCTGTCTGCTCGATTACCATCGGCACCAGCGTCGAGGCTGCCTGTTCTTGCATATACATAGTACATCAGCTCCTTTTACGCTAATTATTTACGAGAGGTTAACTCTTCGAAGGATAATACGGTCTCGCCATCGCAAGCCTTATCCATAACAGCCTCAACAACGTGATGCTCATAAGCCTGACCGAAGAAGTTTGCCATAGCTTTCTTATCCTTACGGATAGACTTAACAACTTCTTCAGCATTCTCAAATGCTTCAGCATACTGGTTGATTAAGGTGTTAACTAATTCCTCAGAAGGCTCACCAATCTTTAACTCAGCCTCTAAAGCTCTTAAGATGAAGCCTAAACGGGTGTTGTTAACAGCCTGATCCTTGAAGTTCTCAGACTTTAACATGTCATCCTTAGGGGTGAAGCCGAACTGAGCCTGAATGTTCTTCTTCATGTTCTCTTTTAAGCGCTCAACTTCAGCGTTAACCATGGTCTCAGGAACTTCGAGATCATTGTACTGCTGGCATAAAGCGTCAAAGAGAGACTCAGAAGTACGGGCATATAAAGCCTTGTTGAGCTCACGCTGCATGTTCTTGCGTAAAGCATCACGGAAAGCATCGATGTTGCCATCTTTAATGCCGTAAATACGTACGAAGTCAGCATCAACCTCAGGTAAAATGCGCTCAGAAACGGAGTTAACGGTTACGTCGAAAGTGCCTTCCTTACCAGCTAACTCTTCGTTGTGGTATGGGGTTGGGAAGGTAGCCTTGATAACGAACTTGTCGCCAGCCTTGTGGCCTAATAACTGATCGCTAAAGCCCTCGATTAAAGAGGTCTTACCTGGCTGTACGTTGAAGTTGTCAGAACCGCCGTTCTCAACTTCCTTACCGTCAACGCTTAAGGTGAAAGCGATGTTAGCTAAGGTCTCAGCAGAAATTGCTAAATCATCTTTAGCCTGCCACTTACCCTGCTGCTCGCGTAAGTTTTCAACCATCTTCTCAACATCAGCGTCAGCTAACTCAGACTTGAAGTGCTTGAGCTTTAAGTCAGCAACTGGCTTTAAAGCAAACTCAGGCTCTACTTCAACAGTAGCGGTGTAAACGAAGTCCTTATCAGCGCTGAAGTTGTTGTCAACTAAAGCTAACTCTGGAGTATTAACAACTTTGAGCTTAGACTCGGTTACAGCCTTGTAAAGGGTCTCTTTGAAAATGGCATCATGGGTCTGCTCGATGATGTCATACATGAAGCGCTGCTCTAATACATTGGTAGGAACGTGGCCCTTACGGAAACCATCGATACGGGCAGACTTTGCTACTTTACGCAGAGCTTGCTGATAGAAATTTTTAACATCGGCAGCTGGCACAGTAATGGTAATAACGTGCTTTAAGCCTTCTTTCTTTTCGGTTGAAACCTGCATCATTTACCTCGATTTAGGTTGCAGTTATTAAAAAACAAAAGACGAATCGGTGAGCTTTTCTGTGCCGAACGTCAATTAAACTTGCTTATTATACACAAGGAACAGCAAGGATTATAGTATATTGCTGTGAACAAGCCCCCACTTAGCAGGCTTTCCACCTATTTAACTAGAAAATTATAGAAAAATTTACGGCAAAACTATAATTTGTTTGAATTATTAATAAATAAACTTAGAAAATGCTTAGCCATTTCCCCGGTATATAAATAATTATATCGCGTATAATACTTGTCCGCAATTTTTCAAAAAATCTAAGTATTTAGTAATACTAAAGAAAAGAAAACTAAATATACAAAAGTTACATATATATAAGGCTTTGTGGATGGTAAAAACTAAACTTGGAGTAATTGAAGGTTTTTACGGTAAACCTTATGCTCAAAATGATCGCTTAGATTTATGCAAATTTTTAAGCGACAATAAATTTGATTTTTATATTTACGCTCCCAAAAATGCATCTTTTTTAAGAAATAAATGGCAAGAGCGCTTAAAAAAAGAAGATTTAGATGAACAAGTTATTTTAAGTTCTACCTTAAATGACTTAAATCTACATTATGGCTTTGGTATCTCTCCTTTGAATATCTGCAAAGACTATAAAAACTTATTGCCAAAACTTATAGAAAAATGTGTCTCTTTGGCAAAAAAGACTCATCCCACATTTATAGCTCTTCTTTTTGATGATATTAAAATTGAAGAGAATGAAGGCATGATCCAAAACATCATCATAAAAGACCTTTATGAAAAGCTTTTACCTTTTGTAAAAAATATCATTGTCTGCCCTACTTTCTATAGCCAAGATCCAATACTTGAAAAAGTTTTTGGCAAAATGCCAAAAAACTACTTTTTGAATCTCAAAGATGGCTTAAATAAAGATATAAGCTTCTTTTATACAGGCCCTAAAGTATTGTCAAAAGACATTACAAAAGATGATTTAAAAGAATTCCAACAACATTTAGGTTCTAATATCTCAATTTGGGATAATTACCCTGTAAATGATGGGCAAAAAATTTGCGATAAAATTTACACCAAGCCTTTTAATGGGCGCTCATCTTTAAATAATGAATGCTTTTTACACGCCATAAATCCGATGCTTGAATGTTCTTTATCCAAAATCAGCATTTGTACACTTAAAGATATTTACTTAGGTAAAAGTGACAAAGAGATACAAGAACATCAAAATTCTGTTTTAAATAAGCTTTTTTTAGGCAAAGCAGAACTTGTAAAGCCTTTTTTTGAAATATTACAAAACGAAGGAAAATCTGCACTTACAGAGAATAAAAAAGCTGAGCTTTTAAAGATTTTAAAAGCTATTGACTCAAAAGCATCTTTAGAGATGCAACTTTATCTTCAAGATTTTTATAAATTTGATAAAGCCTGTCTTACATCATAAATATGAAAAATCTACCTCAATTTAGTAGCTATGTTAAAATAGGCCACATTTTTTAATAAGGATAGAGTTTAAAGTGAGTAATATTTCCGAGCCTAAAACTATAAAAGATCGTTTCAGAGGTTTTTTACCTGTAGTAGTTGACGTTGAAACTGCGGGCTTTAATCCACAAACTGATGCCTTATTGGAAGTAGCCATGATGACCATCAAAATGGATGAAAAAGGATTTTTCACTCCAGGAGATTTATATCAGGCTAACATCAAGCCTTTTGCCGGTTCTATTATCAATCAGGCTAATATTGATTTTTTAGGCATTGATCCTTTTGATGAAAAAAGAGATATCAAAGATGAAGGTCAAAGCCTTTTAACTATGTTTAAGGCTATCCAAAAAGAAGTAAAACATCAGCACTGCAAACGCGCTATTTTAGTAGGACACAACGGCCATTTTGATCAAAGTTTTATAAATGCCGCAGCTGAGCGCAACAATCTAACAAAGAAAAATCCTTTCCACCCTTTCTCTGTTTTAGATACAGCATCTTTATCAGCTTTAGTTTACGGTCAAACTGTTTTAGCTAAAGCTTGTATCGCCGCAGGATTAGGATTTGATATGAACTCAGCTCATGGAGCTGCCTATGATACCCAGCAAGAATGCCAGCTGTTTTGCAATATTTTAAATAAATACACCCTCTTTGCAGGTTTCCCGCAATGTGCCGGTGAAATTTAAAGCTCAATAAATAAGTAAAGCTTTTTAAAACCCCAGTAAGTTGAACAAACTTATTGGGGTTTGTTTTATAAAAATTTCGACTTTAAAATAAGCCTCTCTTACATCAAAATAAAAACATTTTCCTTAAATCTTTTACCCCATTATTTTCGTGTAATCTTATTTAAGTTTTCAGAAAAGATTTCATTTTTAAACTTCATATCATTTTTAATTATCAAAAAAAATGCCGCAGTTTCCTGCGGCATTTATGCTTATACATAGGACAAAAATTTAATTCTTAATAACCAAACCAAGTTGCAGGAGCGGTAATAATCTGAGGGAAGACTAAGCATGCACCTAAGAATAAGAACTCAGCAATTAAGAATGGAGCAATACCTTTTACAACCTGACCCATCTTAAGGTTACTTACAGAACAACCAATGTAGAGAACAGTTCCTACAGGAGGAGTTAATAAGCCTAAGCACAGGTTGATAATCATGATTACAGCAAAGTAGTAAACATCGATACCAGCAGCTTCAACCAATGGGAATAATACTGGAGTGAAGATTAAGGTAATTGGGGTAATATCCATTACCATACCTAAGGCCAAGAGCATAATGTTAAGTACAATTAAGAGTAATACTTTGTGCTCAACTAAGCCTTGCATCAACTCTACAAGCTGAGCTGGAACATCGGCCATGGTGATCATCCAACCTACAGCGGAAGCACCACCTACGATGAACATTACAACTGCGGTGCTCTTCATAGCGTCATAGCATAACTGTGGGATCTTAGAGAGCTTTAACTGACGGTTAATTAAAGTCGCAACTAAGAAAGCGTAAACGCAAGCTACAGCACCACCTTCAGTAGGGGTAAATACACCCATACGAATACCAACAATAATAATGATTGGTAATAAAATAGCTGGGATGGCTTTGATGGTGATTGGTAAAACTTCCTTAAATGGAACACGCTTTACATCGGTAATACCATCACGACGAACCATAACAAACCATGCGGCCATAATGGATAAGCCTAATAAAACGCCTGGGATAATACCCATAACGAACAGCTTACCAATAGATAAACCAGCAGTTACACCCAAAATAATCATTGGTAATGATGGAGGGATAATTGGAGCGGTTAAGGCTGAAGAGCAAACTAAGCCAGTTGCGCGACCTTTATCGTAACCTGAGGCAACCATCATTGGAATTAACATACCGCCTAAGGCAGATACGTCTGCAATAGCAACACCAGATAAACCTGCAAAGAGCATGCAAGCTAAAATGGTTACATAACCTAAACCACCTCTAAAGCGACCTACAATTGCCTGAGCAAAGTCAATAAGCTGCTTTGAGATACCACCATGCTTCATGATTTCACCGGCTAAAATGAAGAATGGTACGGTGATTAAAATATAGTTATCAGTTCCACTTACTACCTGGAAAGAAAGCTGATATGGGAGATCGCCCATATCTAAGAACCATAATAAGATAAGGCAGCAAATTAAAAGCACAATGGCAATTGGCATGCCTGTAAACAATAAGGCAAATAAAGAGCCTAAAAAGACAAACAGTTCCATATTATTTCTCTTCTTCCTTAGGGTTTAACATAGCCTCTTCTTGCTCTTTGGCCATTCTTTCTAAAGTAGCATCATCAAGCTTTAACATATCTAAATCCTGCTTGATATGACCTAAGGAAATGATTGCACAAGATAAAGTTCCAACTAATACAGCTAAAATCATCATGCTATAAGGGATACCAGTAACCTGACCTACAGTAGTAGTATCGATGAAATATAAATAAGAGCCGTAAGCTAAAACTAATAAAACGATGATTGAAACAACTTCAAAGCATGCAGAAAACTTAATGCGATTTCTAGGAGTTAAACGGTCTGTAACAGTAGTTACACAAATATGACCACGGGAGAACCAAACGGAAATTACACCTAAATATGTTCCCCACAAAAACAGATATCTTACAAACTCCTCTGTAATGATGATTCCTGAAGAAAAGAAATAGCGTAATGCGGTATTAACAAACACAAACCCAACCATAGTAAGCAAAAGCACACAGCATAATGCTTTGTTAAGCTTGTTTGCATATTTGATTAAAGACTCCATTGAAAGGACCTCATCATTTAAAAGCCCTCATTTCTGAGGGCCTTTGTCGTTAAGCCAAAAATTAACTCTCTAAATTATTTATTGGCAGGATCTACACTTGCGCAGTAGTCACGGATTTCCTTGGCGCCTGGGACTTCCTTGTCAAACCAATCCCAAGCAGGCTGTGCAGCCTTAACCATCTGAGCTTTGAACTCAGCAGAAGGAACATTGATGGTTACACCGTGAGATTTGAAGAACTCAACAGTCTCAGCCTCATCCTTCTCAGAAATATCCCAGTTGTACTTAACTGCGTTGTTCATTGCGGTATCAAACCACTGCTTAGCCTGATCGTCGAGCTTCTGATACCACTTATCGTTAACTAAAACGAAGGTTGGTGAGAAAATATGACGGGATTCGAGCAGATACTTGTTAACCTCGTACCAACCCATGGACTTAACCATAGAGTATGGATTGTCCTGACCATCAACAACCTTGGTCTCTAAAGCTGTATAAAGCTCAGTTGCAGGAAGCGGAGTTGGGTTAGTGCCTAAGGCCTTAAATAACTGTACGAAGACTTCGTTTAACGGAGTTCTCATCTTCATCTTACCAAGCTCTTCCATATTGGTTACTGGGAAAGAAGAAGAAATCTGACGGAAGCCATTTACAATAACGCCTGCAATGCGAGCACCTGAATTTTCAGTGTACTTACCCTCAAACTGCTTCATACCGCCGCTTAAGAATACGTTACGTGCATGATCCCAGCTATTGATAACAAATGGCTGTTCCCAAGCTGCAATCATTGGCTCATCATTCTTAATTAAGCCACCGACTTGAGCGATCTGAATGGTGCCACGCTTAACGAGCTCCATGATCTTCTCTTCGCCACCGGCTTCATTATTAGGCTTTAAAGTAACCTTGAACTGACCGTTAGAAACTTTCTCAAGCTCATCTTTAAAATGCTTCATCATTAAAGAATTCGGATGATCAGGTCCGAAATAACCACCAAAGATTACGCGGTAAGTTTTGGCATTTGCAAGAGGTGAAGCTAACAGAGCAGCTGCTGTACCTAAAGCTAAAATAGTCTTGAAAAGTTTCATTGTTAAGTCCTCATATTTGTCTCTGACTGGCTAAATAATAGAGAAATAATTTATACAAAATGGTGGCGTGCGTCACATTTTGTGTAAGTTATGTAAAATATTACCTGTAAAAACACGTAAAAATTTTAGCATTAACTAGATGATTTTAATAGATTTTATTGTTAACTTGGATCCTAGGATAGAAGTTGTATATTTTTGACAGAAATCACATTTTTATTTTTTTATTTATTTGGTTAGTATTTATTATAGTTATACTAAATAACATATTGTTTTATAAATATATTTTTAAATCGCTATCGTTTTATTGTTCGCTAAATCAAATTATTTTAAAAAATACCGTGATTTTTATTTTCTTTTGGACTAGGATCCTAGTATTACAAATTTACAGTTATTCACAACGAGGATAGATTTATGAAAGCTTGTGTCTTACATGCAAAAGGTGATTTACGTTACGAAGATATTGCCGAGCCATCAATTGCCGACAGCAATGAAGTTAAAGTTAAGATTTTAGCTGGCGGTATCTGCGGTTCTGATCAGCACTACTACTTAGAAGGTGGTATCGGTACTGCTATCGTTGTTCGTGAACCAATTGTATTAGGCCACGAAGGCTGCGGTATTGTTGAAGATGTCGGCGGAAATGTTACCGATATTAAAAAAGGCGATATGGTTATTCTTCGCCCTGCCCGTCCTTGCTTTGAATGTGAATACTGCAAGAGAGGTCAATACTCTTTCTGCTTAAATATGCGTCACTTAGGCTCTGCTGCAACTTTCCCTCACGTTCAGGGTTTATTTGCTGAAAAAGTTGTTGTTCACAAAGAACAGTGCCGCGTAGTCAAGAACATGAAACCTGAAGTTGCAGCTTTTGCTGAGCCTTTAGGTATTGCTTATAACGGTGTCCACTGCTTAGGTGATATTATCGGCCGTAACGTTTTAGTTATGGGTGCAGGCCCTATCGGTTGTTTATGTGTTGCTGCAGCTAAGACCTTAGGTGCAGATCGCGTAACTGTTGTTGATATCCGTCAGAACGTTTTAGATGTTGCCTTAAAGATGGGTGCAGACGAGGTTTGCAACTCCAAGGAAAACCCTGAGCAAATCGAAAAATGGTGCCAGAATAAGGGCCACTTCGATTGCGCTATTGAAGCTACCGGAAACGGCTTTGCTGCAGTTCAGGCTATGAAGATGGTTCGACCTGAGGGTGACTTCTCTCAGGTAGGTATGTACGGTATCGATCATCAGCCTAAGGATTTAGGCGCCTTTATGACTAAGGGCTTAAAGTGGCACAGCGTCTTTAGATTCTACAAAGAGTTCGGCCCTTGCGTAAGCGCTTTAGAGCGTGGTCTTATCGATCCATTACCACTGCTCTCTGCAAGCTTCGATGCTTGTGATGTAGTTGAGGCTATGAAGGCTGCAATCTCTCCTGATACCATGAAGGTTCAAATCAAGTTCTAAAAAGAATTCACTCACGCTTTATATGTGAACTTTAGTGCATTGCTTTTTGCAATGCACTTTTTTTAATTATTGTAATTTTATATATAATTTATATTTAATTTAAAATAAATTAAATTATTTATTATCTTTAACTACCATGCTAAATTTAGCAAAAAAAAGTATAAAAATAAACAAAAAATTAGATAAAGGTTCAGGAAATTCCTAATATTTTTTTGTTTAATATCCTATATATGTGATAAGGTTGAAGCGATATAAGATATTTATTTACTAAAAATAGAGAATGTTTTTGAATATTTAAATCTATGCTTCAAATAAAAATATACTAAATTTTCTTAAGGTTTTATAAATGAGCGAGACTCTTCCTAGGCTTAGAATTTCAAGCAAAAGTGCTCTGTCACAACAAGTATATGTATTTTTACGTTCGCTCATCATCACTGCACGTATTAAACCTGGCGCATCTTTTTCAGAAAACGAGCTATCAACCCATTTAAAGATCTCTCGCCAGCCTGTACGTGAGGCATTAAACCACCTTGAGCACGACGGACTTGTTTCAATTTTTCCGCAAAAAGGAACTAAAGTTAAAAAGATTTCTATTAAAAACTTACAACAAGTTGTTTTTTTAAGAAGTTCTCTTGAATGTGCCTGTATTGAAAATATTCAAAATTTAAACGTAAAAAGATTTAAACAAATCTTAGATAAATTAAAAACTAATCTACAATATCAAAAAACTAAGGTTGTTGATGAAAGCAATGCTGAAACTTTCTTAAAGCTTGATGATAAATTTCATGAGCTTATTTGTGAATTTTCAGATTGTGAAATGACTTGGCAGGTTTTGCAGTCATTTAAAGGACAACTAGACAGAATTCGCTATTTATCTATGGGTCATGAATCTCCTTTACATGCTTTAATAGATGAGCATGAAATGATTATAAAAGCACTTGATGACTATGACATTGATAAGGCTCGTCAGCTTTTACGCGACCATTTACATGAGGTTATGATGACTCATGTCACTGTAAAGGAAAACTATGCCTCTTGGTTTGACGAAAACGATTAAAAAAGAATATCCTTGTAAAACCTAGGTTTTACAAGGATATTGGTTTAGCACCTCACTACAAGTGCTATTAAGACAAGGATACATTTAATTCTTTTTATATAATTTTACAAACTCAGCTAAAGCCTCATCCCAAGGACGGCATAAACCACCGTTGTCCATAACACTCATAGAAGGGCGCTTTGCTACACGATGTAAAACTTCTGATGTGCAAGGTTTTAAGTTTGCAGTAATACCTAAAAGATCATAGAGCTTTAAAGCTAAACCATACCAGGTAGTACTGCCATCATTGCAAACATGATAAATACCAAATTCTTTATTATCTTTAATAATCTTTACTAAAGCATTGGCAACATCACAAGTCCAAGTTGGGCTACCTTTTTGATCATTAACAATTCTAAGTTCAGCGCTGTGAGAGACTCCAATTAAATTAGTCACAAAGTTATTACCCTTTTGACCATAAAGCCAGGAAGTTCTTGCAATGTAATATTTCTTACATAAAGTCTTTACAACCTCCTCGCCCAAAAGCTTAGACTCTCCATACTTATTTATTGGATTTACGGTATCCTCTGGCTTATAACGTACATTACGGCTACCATAGAAAACATAATCTGTGGAGATATAAACTATCAAAGCATCATTTTTGGCACACCAAGAGGCCACATTCTCTGTACCGTTTTTATTAACTTTACATGCTGTATTGAAATCTTCCTCAGCTCCATCAACAGATGTATAAGCTGCACAGTGAATTACAATTTCAGGCTTAATATCATTTAAAACACGAGTGACATTTTCAATGGAAGTAACATCTAATGCTGCATGAGATAAACCAAAGACCTCAAAACCGTCTTTTGCAAAAACTTTGCAAACATCACTTCCTAATAAACCTTCCGCTCCGGTAACGACAACTTTCATAAAAGCTCCTGATAGCTTTAAAAATACAATGCTACAAATTTATACATTTTATTTTTACAAAGTTTAAATCCGTAACGATTGTATTAAAGGTTAACAATCTCTATTTACCTTAATTTAAGCCTTTTTATAAAAATTGTCTAAACATCCGTAAACGTTTTAAAAAAATTGTGAGCTTTTTCAGAAAAAAATTTTTTCAAAAACACTTATTAACTAATTACATACTAATTTTTTAAATCTATACTCTAAAAACATACAATTAGTCTTTGATTAAAAAAGCTTTTTGCTATTTTGGATAACTTTTACGCTGTGATATCATAACAACTATGAAATATTCAGTAATTTTATTAACTCTATCTTTTATATTTTGTGCACAGCACGTCAATGCTGTTCCTGCATCAGGCTTTGATCTCGAATTTACAAAACCTGAGCCACCAAATACTATAAAAGGCACACTAAAAAAAGCCAAAGAGCACGATTTTGTACTCCTGCGCGGTAAATTTACTGAGATTTTAGATAAAGAAACTTGCTCTTTTCGTGATGAAAAAGGCGACAAGATCGTAGTGTATTTTGATGATGGTGAAATTCCCAACGATCTTACCTTAAATTACGAATATTATCTTTGGAGCGAACTTATAGAGCGTAAAGGCAAAAAGGTTTTACGCGCTCTTGTTATCTCACCTAACGCTTAATTAAAAATTCATGTTTGAACTTAGACAATATTGTATTTTGTTGCTTACCGCAACAATTTGGGGCTCTGGTTTTATCGGACAAAAATTAGGTATTGACCATATAAGCCCTTTTGCTTTTACTTTTTTTAGAACTTTTATAGGTGGTGTATTCTTACTGCCTGTAATTTTATTTTTAAAAACTGTAAAAATAAAAAACAAATCTCTTTTAAGAAAATCAAATCCAAGAAAACTAATTATAGGTTCTATTGTCTGTGGTTTATGCCTAATTGTAGCTGAGTCTTTTCAGCAATTTGGTATGGTGTATACCGATGTAAATAAGACAAGCTTTGTTACCACTCTTTACATCATTTTTGTACCATTTTTAGGACTGATAGTGGGCAATAAGATTAGTCGCAATATTATCATCGCTCTTTTAGTGTCTATCGTAGGTCTTTATCTTTTATGTATGAAAGGCTCTTTTTATCTTCAAAAAGGCGATTTTTTAGTACTTATAAGCGCCCTTTGCTTTGCCTTACATATAACTGTAATTGCAATGTTTGTTAATTATGTAGATGGTGTTTTACTCTCATGTGGCCAATTCTTTGTAGCCTCATTCTTTGGCCTTATCATGATGATTATTACAGGTGTTCCATCTTGGGAAAATCTGACTTTAGCCGCACCTGCATTTATCTACACCGGTATTATGTCAAATGGCATTGCTTATACCCTACAAATCATAGGCCAAAGAGGCATTAACTCATCAATTGCATCTTTGATTATGTCCCTTGAATCTGTAATGGGAGCAATTTTTGCTGTAGTGCTTTTAGGTGAGAGCATGACATCAAGAGAAATTATTGGTGCCTGTTTAATGTTTGCAGCAGTTGTCATTGCCCAATTACCTGCAAAACTTAATAAAAAATAAAGTCTTATTGGCATATTTTTAAAACAAATATTCACAATTGTGACGTTCTTAATTGTGAGTATTTGATGTGTTATGCTTTTTTACTTAATTACAGTGTAAAATATGCGATTAGAAATTTTTTTGCCGAGGAATAATAATGAGCGAAGAGAAAACCCTGCTTGTGACTAATGCCTTGCCATATGCCAATGGCCCGGTTCATTTAGGTCATATGCTTGAGCATATCCAATCCGATATTTTTGTACGTTTCCAAAGAGCTTTAGGTAACAAAGTAGTTTATGTTTGTGGCGATGATTGCCACGGCACCCCTGTTATGATTAAGGCCTCTCAATTAGGCATTACTCCTGAAGAAATGATTTCAAAGGCTTGGGCTTCTCATTATGCTGATTTACAAGGTTTTTTAATCAATTACGATAATTATTACAAAACCCATTCCAAAGAAAACCAAGAAATTTCTGCAATGATGTATAACGAGGCTTTCAAAAAAGGCTTCATCATCACCAAGAAGATTTCTCAGTTATTCGATCCTCAAAAGAACATGTTCTTACCTGATCGCTTTGTTAAAGGTACTTGCCCTAAATGCGGTGCTAAAGATCAGTATGGCGATAACTGCGAGGTTTGCGGCGCTACTTACAATCCAACTGACCTTAAGGATGCCTACTCCACAGTATCTGGTGCAACTCCTGTATTAAAAGAGTCTGAGCACTATTTCTTTGACTTACCTAAGGCCGGTGAATTCTTACACGACTTTATCCGTAATCGTGGCGTAATTCCATTTGAAATGGCCAATAAGCTTGAGGAATGGTTTAAACAGGGCTTAAAGCCTTGGGATATTTCCCGTGATGCTCCTTATTTTGGTTTTAAGATCCCAGGAACTGAGAACAAGTATTTCTATGTTTGGATGGATGCACCTATTGGCTATTTTGCATCTTTAAAGAACTACTGTGATAATCACGGCTTAAACTTTGAAGAATTTGTAAAGCCTGATTCTAAAGTTGAGATGTGCCATTTTATTGGTAAGGATATTCTCTACTTCCACTCCCTGTTCTGGCCTGCAACTTTACACGCTGCCAACTTACGTTTACCAAACCACATCTTTGTTCATGGTTATGTAACTGTAAATGGCGCTAAGATGTCCAAGTCCAAGGGTACCTTCATCAAGGCCAATACCTTCTTGAAGTTCTTAAAACCTGAGACTTTACGTTACTACTTTGCCTCCAAGATGAATTCCTCAGCAGTCGATCTCGACTTAGCTTTAGACGATTTCGTAGCTAAGGTAAACTCTGATATTGTAGGTAAGGTTGTAAACTTAGCTTCAAGAACTGCAGGTTTTATTACCAAGCGTTTTGATGGCAAGTTATCTTCTAAATGCTATAACGAAGAAATCATCAAACGCATTGGCGATATTAAAGATGATGTAATTAAGAATTTTGATTCTTTAAACTATGCTGAAGCTATCCGTATTATCATGTCCTTAGCTGATGAAGCTAACCGTTACATTGACAAAGAAGCTCCATGGGTTTTAGCTAAGACTGAAGGTCAAGAGCAGAAGCTTCATGAGGTTTGCACTGATGGCTTAAACCTCTTCCGTGCTTTAATCACTTACTTAAAGCCAGTTTTACCAGAAGTTGCCCAGCATGCCTCTGAGTTCTTAAATGATGAGCTCAATCTTAAAGACGTTGAAAAGCCTTTATTAGATCATGCTATCAATAAGTTCAAGCCATTATTCTCTCGTATCGAGCCTAGTGCAATTGAGAATATGATTGCCGCTTCCAAAGAAGACTTAAAAGAAGCTCAGGCACAACAGGCAAAAGCTTCTGAGAAAAAAGAGTCAGAGACTGAGTTTGAGCCTTTAGCTCCTGAAATCACTATTGATGACTTTGCCAAGATTGACTTACGTGTTGGTACTATCTTAGAGGCGCAGGAAGTTAAAGAAGCACGTAAGCTTTTAAAACTTACTGTTGATTTAGGCTTTACTAAGCGTCAGGTATTTGCTGGTATTAAGTCAGCTTACAAAGATCCACAAGCATTAGTTGGTCGTAAAGTTGTAGTAGTTGCTAACTTAAAACCTCGTCAGATGAAGTTTGGTTTATCTGAGGGTATGGTTACTGCTGCAGGTCCAGGTGGTGAGCAGGTATTCTTATTAGGTGTAGATGACGGCGCAAAGGCTGGTGATCGTATTCACTAATAAAATTACCAAAATTTAGATTAAATTAATCTATAAAAAAGAGGTTCAATTTATAAAGAGCATATGCTCTCTAAAGTTGAACCTCTTTAATATCTCAATGATTTAAAAAATTTTTTGTCGTAAATATATTTGGTTCTTCCGAGAATCTGTGGATAGCCCTAATGAAATTGAGATTATATTCA
>Freddie_p2__coassemble_1788_pt1 | contig 19298 bp, 16 predicted proteins | sample Freddie_p2__metabat2_high_PE_038 | metagenome-assembled genome bin Freddie_p2 | reverse complement strand
ACCTTAAAAAGATCAGATAATTTTAGTTATAATTCAAATAGATAATTTAAGATGGCAAAATATTTGCCACGCTTTTTTACTTACAATTTTTAAGGTGGAATTTTTCTAAAAATTTTTAAAACCTAATAAATATTTATTACAAAATAAAATCTTTTATATCAAATAAATAGTTAAATAATTTTTTGTATATTCCCCCTCCCCTTTAATAATCAAACGCTTGCGGTTACAAGTAACATGATAAGTTTTATCAAAAAATTTTTAACTTAAATACCTAACCTTATAATTTTTTTTGTTTTTTTACATACAGTTATAGATATTTTGTTCAAGTAATTTTGTTTTTAGATTAAAAGATTTAACTATGTCATTCTCTGAAAGTATGCCTAAAGGACTGGATTTTTTTGTTGATAAAGCAAACCAAATACCTTCATCCCACAACGCCTCTGAAAAAGAATTTTTAACTCTTGCAAAACATTTATTACAAAGTCTTGAACGTCGCGATTTGTGCCTAAAATCTTTAAGCACGGTAAAATCCTCTGAAATTTTAGGATTAAATCAGGTATTTTATCTTTTTGCTAAAAAAATCCCGAAAACCTTAAGCTTTCATATTGCACTTTCAGCAAGGATCCATGAAGAAGATCTGTCTTTATTAAAAAATAACGAGGAACTTGAAGATAACTCTATTTTGATGCAAGAGTCTGAGCTTTTATATATCTCAAGAAAATCAGGTATCGACTCTTTAAATCTAATCAATGATTTTAAAAAAATGATACAAAATGAAGATATGCTCTTATCAACTCTTATCAATGTACAAAAGCCAGATTTATATAAAATTATCGAAAGTAGCACTGAGGAATTTTCAAAAAGGGAATCGCCTGAGCATTTCCCGTTACACAAAGATGATTTAAACCGCCGTTTATCTGAAAGATTGATGATGACCGGTTGTAGTCGTCAACTTAATTTGAAATTTACCGGTTTACATCATCACACTATCAATAATATTTATGCAAAATGTCCGCACGAAATTCCAGAACAACGCTTGGCACGTGGCAAGCAACATCAAATCATGCTCGATCACACCAAAAACTTGTTCGTCATGTTCATGCTTGAGATGTACTCTTTAAGTTTTGATATCCTAAATCACAAACTAAACCACAAAACACCTCTTTTAAATAAACCTCAAGCCCTTTTAGATCCTGCTTTGGCCTGTGGTGCTTACAATAGCGCAAAATTACTCTTTAAATACAGCCAAATGCGTTTGTGGCATGATGATGAGGAAAATGCCTCTTTACCCTATTTTGATGAGTTTGTGAAAATTTTGGAGGAATATTTACAAGGATCGGCCATTGCCGTAGCTTGTGCACGCTGCCACACTCCTTATTTATTTTTTAAAGCAGCACCAAACGATCTGGAGTTTATTCGTGGAGAGAGCAAGCACTTAAATTGTCCTTTATGTGCCACTCATGCCGAATATATCATTGATGAGAGTTTAGATATCTAAACGCTTCAAAAGCTCTTTTGCAAACAACATAGCTTGACGACTTGAAATTGAGGAGCCGTCATAAAAATAAATGCCCACTCCTGTTGCCTGAGCCTCACTTACACGATTGTTAAAACTCATTAAAGAGCTAAAGAGTAATTCTCCAAATTGCTCTTTAAGCTCATGACTTATATAACGGCTTAAAGGGGAAGTATTGTCATAAAGAGTACGCACAATACCTAAAAGCTCAATGTGACTTTTGCCCTCATCTTTTAATTTTTGACACTTAGATAACAAGTAATACATTGAATCTAGCGCAAAGTAATCACAATAAAGTGGGATTACCAGTTTGTCAGCAGCGCATAAAGCATTCTCGGTGATGATGTTTAACGCAGCCGGGGTGTCAAAAATAATAAAATCATAATCTTTTTCAAGATTTTTTAAGGCATTTTTTAATTTAAAAATACCATCATTTTTATTGTATAGGGCTACCGGCACCACAGTTAAATCGGCATTTGCAGGTAAAATATCAAAATTACCGGTTTCATAATGCATGACACATGGATTTATGTCATTGTCGCTGATAAGGACACCTGCTAAAGAATGGTAGTCATCAGCTTGAGGATAACCTAAAGATACTGTAGCGCTACATTGAGGATCAAGATCGCAAAGCATGATCTTGTAATGCTCTTTGGCAAGAGCACAACATAAATTAACCGCAGTAGAGGTTTTAGCAGTCCCCCCTTTGGGATTTGCTATACAGATCTTAATTGTCATAAGCTTTTTATAAATTAAACATTAAGTTTTAGCTATTTTAAGATATATAAGTAAAATTTTCTAAGATCAAATACAAAAAGCTCACAATAAAAATTTGGGAAAATTATTTTTTATAAAAAAATTATAAAAAACAAATACATATAAATTACATCAACTATATACCCAATATTTACAAAATATATGTTGATAAACAAGCTCATTTTTTTATAATGCATAAAAAATTTTTTTTAATTTTTTAGTTCCTAAGTTTTATTTAAACCTTAAAAAGGTTTAAATAAATCTCTGAGCATAGCTATGTGCGGTTTCTTCCGCGCACATTTTTATACTCGTAAAAACGAGTTTTTTTAAGGAATTTTTTATGAAAAAATTATGCAAAGGTCTTTTGGGGCTTGCTATTTTAGGTATGGCTTCAAGTGCAATAGCTGAAGCTGATTTAAATGTCTGGAACTGGAGTGACTATATTGGCACTAATACAGTTGAAGACTTTAAAAAAGACACCAACCTCAAAAATGTTAACTATGCATTATTTGATAGTAATGAGATGGTTGAGGCTCGTTTACTCTCAGGTCACTCAGGTTTTGACGCCATCATGATGGTGAGCTATTACGTTCCTCGTTTAGCCAAAGCCGGTGCTTTACAAAAAATTGATAAAAACAAAATTCCTAATTGGGTCAAACTTGATCCTATCCGTATGAAAGCTTTACAGAAGATTGATCCTGATAATAGCTATGCTTATCCTTATACAGAAATTTCTGTAGGTATTGGCTATAACAAACAAAAGATCGAAGAAATCTTTGGTAAGGACTACGAGATTAAGTCTTGGGACTTCTTATTTAAACCTGAGAATGCCTCAAAACTTAAGCAATGTGGCATTGCGGTCTTAGACTCACCAATTGAGATCATCTCCACTGCTATGCATTATTTAGGAAAAGATCCAACCTCTGAAAATCGTAATGATTATAACGAGGCACAAGAACTTTTAACTAAATTTGCAGCTAATGTATCCTACTTCCACTCCTCTCGTTATATTAACGACTTAGCCTCAGGTGAGGTCTGTGTGGCTGTTGGTTATTCAGGCGATATTTTACAAGCTGCAGAGCGCGCTAAAAACTCAGGTAAAGGTGTTGACATCAAATACACTATTCCAGATGAAGGCTCTCCTTACTGGTTTGACTGCTGGACTATACCTTTAAATGCAGATCATTATGACAATGCACATGTCTGGTTTAACTATTTAATGGAGCCTAGGGTCGCATCCGCTATCTCCAATGAAATTCGTTATGTATTACCAGTTAAAGAAGCTATGGAAAATCTTGATGAAGATTTAAGACAAAATCCTTCCGTAGTAATTCCTCCTGAGAAAATGGAGAAAATGTATTTCTTAGTTCCAACTTCATCTAAGGTTTCACGTATTACTAACCGTGTCTGGAATGCCATGAAACTTAATGCCTCTCAATATGAGGTTGAAGAAGAATCTGATGGTTCAGGTTGGGACTAATCGAAACTAAAAGTTTTTCATAATTTAAAGGGCTGTAATTTAGAATTACAGCCCTTTTAAATTTAAGATTTGTTTGCAGGTAGTTGCGTGTATAACGAGAGATTTACTGTATTTAAATCATCTCCTAAAGTCTCAATTAAAGCTCTAATTTGGGATGATGATGCAAGTTCAATTCGTGCATCAACCACAGCCTGAGACAAAGCTTGACGCGAGAGCATCTCAGGGCAGCCCTCAGGTAGACCTTTTACGATATTAAAATTGATTTTTAAATCGCGATTTTTTAAAAGTGAAAATTTCTCAACCAAAGTATTTAAGAAACTCTGATCTTCAGCCATCATTCTAAAATCTTCGCAGATATCTAAAACCCAATGTTCACTATCATTTACATCTATATGTCTTGAGGTATAGCTTAAAGCTGCATATACAGGACCATGGGAGAAGCCTACAGCAAAGATATCCTGCAGCCACTTATCTTGTTTTAAAACCTGATCATAAAAGTCTGCAGGTTGCAATTCACGACCTAAGGCGCGATTATCTTCAAGATAAATCTCAGCCTCAAAACTTGTATCTTGTGTAGGTCGACCATCAACTAAGAATTTATCTTTATTTTCATCATGAAGATCAAATGATGCAAAATCATTACCTCCTACAACCTCATTTTCAATTTCCTCATCATCAAAAGGAATGGCTTGAGGATCATCACTTGGAGATAACGCTAAAGCACTTTCATATTGCTCCACCGGTACCATATCCACTGATGCCTGATTTTGCTTGTCCTCTTTTACCATCTTAGGCTCTAAAGCTTGTGGCTCATTGGAGTTTTTCTCTAAAACCTCAGATAAAACAGATGATAATTCCTGAGAAATAAAGTCAGGGTTATTATTTTGATGACGGACATGAGAGAGCTCTGAAGGCTTTTCATTAACCTTAATTAAAACATCGGATAAACTCTCCAAATCATCATGAATATATACATCCTGTAGATCTTTATTAACATCTTGACTATAAAAAGCCTCGTCACTTAATAAAGAAACTTTAACTCCCCCTGATGTATCACTTAAAGAGCCAGGTAAATTCTGATTTTTACAGGCCAAAGGCTCATTTAAGGCATTATTTTGAGAGAATATTGCCAAAGCTTCTTTTTGAGCCTTTTCAAGCAATTGATCTGGACTTAAAGCCTCAGGCTCTTTCTTAGCTTCACTCTTTACAACTTTAAAATTAGCCGGAGTTGTGATTTCAGAGGCAGCCTCTTCTGAGCGCTCACATTCCCCACCGCCTTCAATTTCAGCTTTAACTAACGATGAGATTTCAGACAGAGATAAGGTATTTAAAGAAGATTTTGGAACCTCTTTATAAGTAACCGTTGTAGCTTTTGCCTCATTATTAAAAGCACGCTCTTTTTCATAATCTCCGCCTAAAGCTAATGCTTCTTTGACAAAAGAATCTAAAGCTGAGCTTGTAACACCTTTAGTACTTTGTTTGGCATTTTCTTTTAAGGTTTTTAAAGATCTTTGTAACTTTAATAAATACTCCTTTACCTCATACAATAAAGGAGTCATGTCTCCGCCTAAATCACTTTGCCACTCTTGCATGGATTGCTTGAAGGCTTCAGAAGTCTCAAATTGCATCTTTCCTTTAGCTCCATCTCCTTTTATAGGAGTTGAAACAGCAATGATCTTATCTAAAACATCGGCATATTTCGCATTTGGAGAATTATCTGCATGGCTTTGAGTATTGCGCATCATATTTGCAAGAGAAGATTGCAATATTTCAAGTTCATTATCAGATGAAGCGCGCCATACAGAGGCAGGAACACTTTTCTTAAATACAGGCTTTAAAGGAGGGGTACTCTCATCTTTTATTGCTTGATTTACGCTTGTATAAGGTTTTTCAGTTGTTTTATTAAAAGCTCTATCTTCTTTGTGACTAGAGCCCCCCTCTGCATTAAAAGAGCCACTCTCTGCCAAAGACGAGAGCTTTTGCTCATTAGATGCGTTAAAAGGCTCGACTTTTACATCGTTTCGAGGATTTTTAGGAACATCATTGATGCTTATAACTAAAGCATCGACACAGTTTTGTGTGCCACAAGATTGAGATGGCGCTAAAGCATCCTCAATCTTAACTAAAGGCAGAGTTAGACGCTTATAAAGCGCACTATTTACATAAGAAAGCTCTTTTTGGACTGGTTTTTCACCTAGCCAAGCTTTTTTTTTTCGGGTGTAAAAGCTAAGAGGCGTAAAACCATCATCTCAAAGACACAAGCACTATCAGGAGCCTGACCATTTTCCTCTAAGGCCTGCAGTGCAATCTGATAGTAAAGCTGTAAGCTCTCAGGGGAGAATAATGGTGCATAAGTCTCTAAGATCTCAGATGGCACGGTAAAGAATGAAAGCTTTCCTTGATTTGTCAGCTGATATAAAGCTAAATCATGGAAAAGTAATACCACCTCATCAAAAAGATTTTTATAGTTAGGTGAAATCTTGCGGACTTCATCTAAAAAAGTTCCTAAATCTTTATCAGAATTAGGTTTAATTAAATCCAATATGCCTGTGACAATGCCGTCGCCTGCAGTGCCTAACATATCAATGGCAGATTGTCTTAATAAAGAACCATTTCCAAGAGCGATGGCTTGATCGCACAAGGACAAAGCATCACGCATACTGCCTGAGGCGGCACGCGCAATTAAAGATGCAGCCTCATCTTCACAAGGAATGCCTTCTTTATTACAGATTTTAATAATCTGTTCTTTAATCTCATCGCAAGTTAAAGCCTTAAGCTGAAACTGCAGACAGCGAGAGAGTACGGTAACTGGGATCTTGTGAGGATCAGTTGTCGCTAAGATAAATTTTACATATTTAGGTGGCTCTTCTAAGGTCTTAAGTAGCGCATTGAAGCTACTTTGAGAGAGCATGTGCACCTCATCGATAATGTAAATCTTAAAGCGACCGGCAATAGGCGGATATTGGGTGTTTTCCAAAAGTTGACGGGTATCTTCAACTTTAGTCTGAGATGCACCGTCAATCTCAATTACGTCAGGAAAAGTTCCATTTATGATTGCTTTACAGTTATCACAAAGATTGCCATCTGCATGAGGATGAGAGCTAATACCATCTTTACACTCAAGGCATTTGGCAATAATTCTGGCAATAGTAGTCTTACCGATACCACGAGTACCGGTTAAAAGATATGCATGATGCAGACGATTGGCGTCAATAGTATTGCGCAAAGCTGCAATAACATGCTTTTGACCTACGACCTCATCAAAAGTCTGAGGTCGATATTTTCGCGCTAATGCCTGATACTCTGTTGCAGCCATACTTTAGTGTCCAGGAAATTTGACTAAGGAGAAAGGCTTGACACCCCATTTCTTTTCAATGCGCTCGCTACCACCTAAATCAAAGAGTTCAATGACAAAGGCAATATCCACAATCTCAGCACCTAAACGCTTTACCATAGCAGCAATTGCATCAATGGTACCGCCAGTTGCTAATAAGTCATCAATTAAAAGAACGCGCTCGCCACTCTTTAAAGAATCCTCATGGATCTGAAGCTTATTTACACCATACTCAAGCTCATATGACTCTTCGATGGTGTGGCGTGGTAATTTACCAGGCTTTCTTACCATGACAAAGCCTGTTTTTAACTTGGCAGCTAAAGCTGCGCCAAAGACAAAGCCTCGAGCCTCAGCGGCAACGACCTTATCAATTTTTTCATCTTTATAGATCTCATATAAGAGATCGATTACCAAGCTAAAAGCCTCTCCATTTTCACAAAGAGAGGTAATATCACGGAATAAAATACCTTTCTTTGGATAATCTTGAATGCTTTTAATGGATGATTTTAAAAATTCAATTTTCTCAGGATAATTGGCTATCTTGGTAATATCTAACATGGTTTAAACTGTTTCTTAAGCTTAAAAAAATAACAGGAAACGCTTATTTATAAATAAATTAAATAATTTCCTGAACTTACAAAAATACAACCGTGTATTATAGCTTATCTTAAAGCTTATAGAAAAAAGACTTTGTTATCTCTGTTAAGAGTCTTTAAAATTATTTGCATACAATAAGTCTTTTCCTCCTCTAAAAACGGCACTTTTATGAATTACGGTATCTTTTTTGATTTAGATGGAACGCTTGTAGATACTGCAGGGGATTTAATCTTAGCTTGTAATGAGACCTTAAAAAAATGGCATTTAGAACCAATAGATGCTAAAACTTTAAGACCATTTACAGGATTAGGCATTAAGGCCATGCTCTCTTTGAGAATTAGTGATGATTTAGCTAAAACCTATCCTCGGGATACTTTAATGCGCGAGTTTTTCCTCGACTTTTACAATAAAAATATCTGTAAAAAAAGCGCAGTGTTTCCAGGTGGTTTAGAACTTTTAGATACGCTTAAAGAAAAAGATTTTAACTTAGCAGTCGTCACTGGAAAATACCATGCCCTAGCTTTAAGTGTCTTAGAAAAACTTCATATCTTAGATTATTTTGATGCCATTATCGGATCTGATGATTGTACATATACAAAGCCTCATCCTGAGTCTTTAAATTTATGCAAAGACAAATTAAAGCTAAAATTCCAAAATTGTTTATATATAGGTGATCATATAAACGATATAAAAGCTGCACAAAATGCGCAGATGAAGAGTGCTGCTGCCTTATGGGGATATGGTTTAAAAGAGCGCGATGTTTTGGACTTTAAAGATACAATTATTTTAAAAAAGCCTTTAGATCTATTAAATTTTTTAGATACTATTTTTTAATAAAAAATAGCTTTGCTCTTTTTTATTAAAATTTAAAGAAGTTGCTATAATAAAAGCAGTTTTCTTCTGTGACTTTAATACTATGAAAAAAAGCATAATTGCACTGGCCGTATTGGCCTCTATAACATCTGTAAATGCCGCTACGGTATATGATAAAGATGGTACAACCTTAGACTTATTTGGTCGCATTGAGGTAGCCTACCAAGATGGTGATGCTGCCATTGCAGATAAGACCTCTAACATTACCTCAAATGACAATTCTATTGTAAATAGTGCTCGTTTTGGTATGTCAGGCCGTAGTCGTATTAACGACAATTTATATGCCGTTGGCATGGGTGAGTGGGATATAGGCTCAGGTGATTCTTTTGATGGCTTTAAAGCTCGTCATCAGTTCATAGGTATCGATGCACAAAATTATGGTACTTTGTTATTTGGCCGTGGTGATAATGCCTTTTATACCGTAGCCGGTGCCACAGATATTTTCAAAAAGCTTGATCTTGATGTAAACGATTATTATTTAACCGGCGATCAAAATCCTGGCCTTATCATGTATAGCTTATCTTCCATGGGTTGGGATGTAAGAGCTTCTTTTGGTAGCGCCAAATCAAATGTTAATGACACTGATTTAAATTATAAATATCAAGCAGCTTTTGCCGTGTCCTCACGACTTAAGTCAGATATTACCATTTCCTATGGTGCAGCTTACTATAAGTTTAGCTATGAAGGTGATCCTAAAGAGCAAATTGCTTACTTTGGTAAGAAAATGCAGCATATGTATCACTTAAAAGACTCTGATACCTTTGATTTTGCCAATGCCAATCGCCCAGAGCACAAAATTGATAAAGGTGTAGCTATCTCTTATGGCACTTTTGGCCAAGGTTTATATGCTGCTTTAAACTTTGTCTCAACTCGCTATCAACATTACACCCATCACTTATACTCCTATGAGGCTGTAGTTGATTATGCTTTTGAAAATGGCCTAGGCTTAACTGCAGGTTATGGTAGCAAGAGATTCCATCACTCAAATATCACAAGTGATCTGAATTTAGGCATGCGTTACAACGTAAACCCTAATTTCAATCTCTTTGCTGAAGCTCAATTTAATGTAAGCTCTAATCTTGATACTTACTACACCAAAGAAGAGATTGCCGATAGAGCTATTGGTGAAAATAAAATGATCTGCGGTGCAGAATTTTTATTTTAAGTGCTAACATACAGAATATTTCTTTAGGAGAGTTAATTTTATGTTCAAAAATGTATTTAAAGCAGGCTTAGCTTTACTGGCCTTAGCTTTCTCAGCTCAGGTTTTAGCCGATACCGGTTTTAAAGTTCCTGTTCACTACAATGTTGAATTAGTTGATGGTGTTACAAGCCCTGACAACTACAGTCGCTTTAGCCGCACTATTTCTTTAACTCCAGGCAGACACCAAGTTGTAGTTTCTTTCAAAGACACCTTCGGCGGTGCTTCCGATGGCGAATTAGTTTCCGCCTCCAATCCTATTGTTGTTGAGATTATGAACCTTAAGGAAAATCAGGTTTTATCTTTTGAATACAATATCCCAACCAACCTCGATCAAGCACGTCGTTTTGCAAGACAGCAAAAAGTTAATTTAATTGACTATAAGACTGAAAAGCCTGTCAACAAGGAAGATGCTTACTATTTCATCTTAGCCTCTGAAACTGGCTTTACCATGATGCGTGATTACCGCACCGAGCTTTTAACCTTAAACCGTTTATATGCTCCAACTTATGTTGCAGGTAGCAAGCGCAACATTGGTATGACTGACTACGGTTCACCAATTATTGAAGCAACTGCCGCAAGCGATCTTATTTCTGGTAACTACACTCAAAACCAGGTTATGGATGCTCCTGCTTTAAGCGCTTCTCAAAACTCTGCCATGTCTACCTCTTCTAAGAGTGGCAAAAAGGCTGTACGTGGCTCTGTATCCTTCAATAAGTTAGTTGAGATGTATAACAAAGCTGATGATGCAACTAAGCTTAAATTTGTTAAATACGTAATGTCTCACTAATAAATAACATTTTTGATGCTCTCCTAAATCTTAAGGAGAGTATCAATTCCCTCTCTTTTTTAAATCTTCCTTTTCACTTAAATTTCATCTAAAGCTCATGCAAGCTATCGTAGATAACGTAAGCTAAATCCTCGCTTATACCTGGAACTTTAGATAAATCATCCACACCTGCACTTATAACCCCGCGAATACCGCCAAAATGCTTTAATAAAGCTTGACGTCTTTTAGGTCCTACACCTTTGATATTCTCTAAAGTCGAATGGGTACGAGCTTTTGAGCGTCTTTGTCTATGACCTGTAATTGCAAAACGGTGTGACTCATCACGAATATGTAGCACCAGTTGTAATGCTGGATCGGCTAAATTCAGGTGATATTTTTCATGGGTATAGCCTGTAATTAAAGTCTCAAGACCTTCTTTTCTGCCCTCGCCTTTGGCAACAGCCACAACTAAAGGCCGCGCTTTTGAGGACTTTTTATAGGCATCCCCTATCACCTCTTCAGCTTGCTTTAATTGACCTAAGCCACCATCAATAAATACAAGGTTTGGCATTTGACCACTGTCAGGATCTTTAAATCTGCGAGTTAAGACTTGATGCATAGCCGCAAAATCATCGCCTGGGGTAATGCCTTGAATATTAAAACGGCGATAACGTGATAAGTCAGGGCCATCACGATTAAAGGAGACACAGGAAGCTACAGTAAGCTCGCCTTGAGTATGGGATATATCGTAGCACTCCATATGATCGATACCTTTTACCGATAAAAGATGCTCTAAGGCCTCAATTCGCTGCTTGGCGGTGCTTTTATCTGCAAGCTTTGACTTTAAAGATGTTTGGGCGTTTTCTTTGGCCAATCTTAAATAACGCGCTCTTTCAGATCGGACATACCACAAAATCTTTACCTCATGCTTTGAGATCATTTTTAAGCTCTCACGCAAACCATCTAAATCCTCAAGCTCTCTATCAATAATAATCTGAGATGGTAAAGATTGTCCGCGATTTTCACTTAAATAAAACTGCGATAAAAAGGCCTCAAGAATTTCAGACTCTGAATCTTCACTCTCAACTGCAGGGAAATAAGATCTTGTACCAATAATGCGTCCGCGTCTTATAAATAACACATGCACGCAAGCCATATTTGGCACTTTGCTTAAAGCAACCACATCCATATCGATCATCAAATCGCCTGAGACTGATTGCGATTCCTGAACTCGCCTTAAAGATTGAAATTGATCACGAATAATGGCCGCTTCTTCAAATTTTAACTCAGAGGCCAACTTTTCCATACGTACAGACAAATCAGCTAGCACACTTTGATCTTGCCCCTTTAAAAACATTCTGACGTAATTTACTTGTGTCTTGTAATTACGCTCCTCACTGTCACTCATCTTTACACAAGGAGCTAAACACTTACCAATTTGGGCTAAAAGACAGGGGCGCGATCTATGAGCATACACATTATCCGCACACTGTCTTATAGGAAAGAGGCCTTGTAACAGTTTTAAACTCTCTTTTGCCGCCTTTACATCAGGATATGGCCCAAAAAACTCACCTTCAATGTTGCGCGAACCGCGATAAAAATAAAGTCCTGGGTGGGGATGTTTGGAAATCATTAAATAAGGATATGACTTATCATCACGCAGAAGAATGTTATAACGAGGCTGATATTTTTTAATTAAATTATTCTCTAAGATTAAAGCTTCAGCCTCAGAGAAGGTAACTGTAAACTCAATGTGATGAATATGTTTGACTAACGCTGCTGTTTTAGGAGTTACATCTTTTAAAAAGTACTGTGATAGTCTTTTTTTAAGATCACGCGCTTTACCCACATAAATCACTTTTTCCTCATCGGCATACATACGATAAGAACCAGGCCGATTAGGAACAGTTTTTAAAAAGCTTTTATAATCAAACAAAGACAAAATCTCTCAAATCAAAAAAGCCTAAAATCTTAGGCAAGAAGTCATTTTTAGCTTAAATATTGTTTCCATGCTAGCATAACTAAGGCCTTGTTTTCTCAAAGTTATCAAAGCTTTTTGGGGTATATTTATGAAAAAAATTACTTAAACATACAATTTAAAGAGCTTTTATGCTTAAAAAAGCCTCTTTATAATTTTTTATACCCTCCTATTACACCCTCCTATATTGTAAAAAGTGCGCTCCGTCAAAAATCTAAATCAAAATAATTTGATTGACTAAAATATTTCTAAGAAGGTGATTTAAATCAAATCCGCCTTAAAAAAGGTTGCATAAAATACGACTGTAATTGATTTTTTAAATGTTGTTTGTATGGAACTACCATACTCTCAAATTTAGTAACCAAAGCGAGGTTTATCACAATAACTATAAAAGCCCATTTGCCAGCAAAATCAGCTTTTGCCGCCAAAGCTTAAAAGGCGCATTAGTTGAGATTAATTGTATTACTCTAAGATAGAGGTAAAAACTATGGATCAAAGCCTGTTAACTCTTTTTGTACTCATCTCGAGTATTTTACTCATCGTCTTTACAATTATTAAATTCAAGCTCCATCCTTTCTTAGCCCTACTTTTATCATCATTCTATGTAGGACTTGTAATGCAGGTAAACCCCATTGAGCTTCTTAAGGGTATTGAAAATGGTATCGGTGGAACTCTGGGCTTTTTAGCTTCCATTATCGGTCTTGGTACAATTCTGGGCAAAATGCTTGAAGTATCAGGTGCTGCAGAAAAAATCGGTATTACACTTTTAAAAAATAAATTCCTCTCACCAGGTGTCATCATGGTGATTGTAGGTCTTATTTGCGGTATTACCCTGTTCGTTGAGGTAGGCGTAGTTCTGTTAATTCCTCTGGCCTTCTCCATTGCCAAAAAGACCAATACCTCATTATTAAACTTGGCAATCCCGCTTTGTACCGCTCTTATGGCTGTACACTGCATCGTACCTCCACATCCAGCAGCTTTGTTCGTTGCCAACCATTTACAAGCTGATTTAGGTACAATAATTGTCGCAGGTCTTTTTGTAGGTCTTATCGCTTCTTTAGTTGGTGGTCCTCTGTTCTTAAAGATGTTAAAGGGAAAAATACCATTTAAAGAGGTGCCAAAAGAGTTTTCGGATATAAAAGTACGTGAGGAATCTGAGTTACCATCTTTAGGCTCTACCTTATTTGTAATCTTCCTACCAATTGCGCTTATGCTTATCAAAACCGTAGCTGAGCTCAATCTTGATAAGGAAAGCAGCGCCTACTTAGTATTTGAGTTCTTAGGTAATCCTATTACTGCCATGTTTATTGCCGCCTTTGTTGCCTACTATGTATTAGGTATTCAAAGACATATGACCATGAGCGAGCTTTTAAACCATACTGAAAACTGCTTTGGCGCTATTGCAAATATTCTGCTTATTATCGGTGCCGGTGGAGCCTTCAATGCCGTTTTAGTCTTAAGTGGCATCTCTGAAAACTTAGCTGCTATCTTAGCTAATATGCAAATGCACCCAATTCTCTTAGCTTGGCTTGTAGCAATTATTCTGCATGCAGCTGTTGGCTCTGCCACCGTTGCGATGATGGGTGCTACCGCTATTGTCGCTCCAATGCTTACAATGTACCCTCAAATCTCCCCTGAGATCATAGCCTTAGCTATTGGCTCAGGTGCTATTGGTTGTACTATTGTTACAGATTCTCTGTTCTGGCTGGTTAAGCAATACTGTGGCGCCACCATGAATGAAATATTTAAATACTATACAAGTGCAACCTTAATTGCCTCTTTTGTAGCTTTAGGCATCACCTTCATGCTTTCATTTGTAATGTAAGGAGTTAAAAATGACTACTTTTAACGTGAATGAATTAGTTGAAAAATATCCTTTAATTGCTGATCTATTAGCACTAAAAGATAGTGCCTGGTTCAATCCTGCAATAGCTCCTTTTGAAGAGGCTAAAAACGATGTAGGACTGACAGAGGTTGATATTAAAGATGCAGCCGATAGATTAAAGCGCTTTGCCCCATATCTTGCCACTGTCTTTGAAGATGCTGCTAAAAGCAAAGGCATTATTGAATCTGAAATTGTTGATATCAACAATATGAAAAAGGCTTTAGAAGATCTTTATGGCATAAACATCAAAGGCCGCTTGATGCTCAAAAAAGACAGCCATTTGCCAATTTCAGGATCTATTAAAGCTCGTGGTGGTATTTATGAAGTATTACATCATGCCGAAGATCTGGCTTTAGAGGCAGGTCTTTTAAAGAAAGATGATGACTACTCAAAGCTTGCCTCCCCTGAGTTTAAAGAGTTTTTCTCACGCTATAAGATAGCTGTAGGCTCAACTGGTAATTTAGGCCTCTCAATTGGCATTATGAGTGCCAAACTTGGTTTTAATGTCAGCGTGCATATGTCAGCCGATGCTCGTGAATGGAAGAAACAAAAACTACGCGCTCATGGTGTAAATGTTGTTGAATATCAAAATGACTACTCAGTTGCAGTAGCACAGGGCCGAGAAGAGGCTAAAAAAGATCCAACTTGTTTCTTTATTGATGATGAAAACTCCAAGACGCTCTTCTTAGGCTATTCTGTAGCAGGTCAAAGATTAAAAGCTCAGTTAGACAACATGGGTATAGTTGTAGATAAAGAACATCCTTTGTTTGTTTATCTGCCTTGCGGTGTTGGTGGTGGTCCAGGCGGTGTGGCTTTTGGTGTCAAAAATGAGTTTAAGGATAATGCTCATTGCTTCTTTGCTGAGCCTACTCACTCACCTTGTATGTATCTTGGTGTTTATACAGGACTGCATGAGAAGATTTCAGTACAAGATTTGGGTATTGATAATATTACCGCAGCAGACGGTCTTGCGGTAGGTAGAGCCTCAGGCTTTGTAGGCCATGCTATGGCTCGCCTTGTCGATGGTTACTACACCCTCTCTGATGATGAAATGTATAAGCTTTTATACATGTTAAGTGAGGAAGAAGGGGTTAAACTTGAGCCTTCAGCCTTAGCTGGTATGAAAGGTCCTATGTATATCCTCAAAGCTGAAGAATATCTCAAGCGCATGGGTATGGATGATACCACTTTAGCCAATGCCACCCACATTGTTTGGGCCACCGGCGGTGGTATGGTGCCTGAGGCTGAAATGCTTAAGTATTTAGATAAAGGCAGTAAACTTTAAAAATTAAACTTTATACTTAAATTATAAAAAGAGGAGGGTGACCTCCTCTTTTCTTATTAACAGCTTTATTTTGTGAAAAGTTTTTTGTTTGTTAGTATACAGTTAAGATTAGTCTATTGCGGTGATACATCATGAAACATGCATTAGAACAGGAATACCTTAACTATCATTATACTGATGAAGATAGGCATACACTCTTACAATATAAAGCGCTCATAGATGCTATGGGAGCTCTTTTTGGTGAAACCTGTGAGATTGTCCTTCACAGCTTTGAAGATCTTAATGCCTCGGTAATTCATATTCACAATGGCGCACTTACAGGTAGAACTATTGGCTCACCTGTAACTGACAAAGCTTTGCAGATCTTATATGAACAAGAAAAAAGCAATATCAATCATACTGAGGTGTATCTAACTAAAAATAAAAACAATCACACCATGCGCTCCATCTCAACTATTATCAAAAATAGTAAAAATCACCCGATTGGCATGCTGTGCATAAATCTAGATATCTCTGTACCTTTAGATAAGCTTCTTACAAGCCTGATGCCACTTGAGGCAATACCTAAGTCTTGCAATGATGGCGAAAACTTTGCCATAGATGTTGATGATTTAATTGAATCGCAGACATTAAAAGTTAAAGAACAAATCTTTGCTGATAACACCATTCCTCTTAGACATAAGATAAAAGAAATAGTCTTTATTTTAAATGAGCAAGGTATTTTTAAACTACGTGAAGCTGTAAATAAAGTAGCGAAAATTTTAGATGTATCGCGTGATGTTGTGTATATGCATTTGCGTCAATTAAAAAAATACGAACAACAAGAGCATGACAAATAATAAAAAACTTTAATTATTTGTTATTTATAAATAAAAATCCCAATAAGTTTAAAAAACTTACTGGGATCTCCCTATTTAACAGGGATTTATTCTCTAAATTTTCAATTTTCTAAATTAAAAAGCAGGAATTACTGCCCCCTTGTACTTCTCTTCGATGAACTTACGAGTCTCATCAGAGTTTAAAACCTCGATAACCTTCTTTAAAGCAGGCTTATTTAAAGACTCAGGAGAGGCAACTAAGATATTTACATAAGGGGAATCTTGCTTCTCAAGATAAATAGCATCACTTAAAGGATTTAAGTTAGCACCGATTGCATAGTTGGTATTAATTACAGAGATATCAACCTCATCTAAAGAACGTGGCAACTGTGGAGCCTCAAGCTCTTTTATCTCTAAGTTCTTTGGATTGTCTTTAATATCTAAAGAGGTAGCAGCTAAATTAGTTGGATCTTCAAGAGTAATTAAACCTGCAGACTGTAAGAGTAATAAAGCTCGGCCACCATTGGTAGGATCGTTTGGAATTGAAACTACAGAACCGTCTTTTAAGTCCTTTAAATCTTTAATGCTCTTAGAGTAAACACCCATAGGCTCAATGTGAACTACAGCAGCCTCTTTAAGATCTAATCCACGATCATCACAAAAAGCCTTTAAATATGGGCGATGCTGAAAGTAATTGGCATCAATTGAACCGTCGGCAGTAGCTAAGTTTGGCTGGACATAATCGTTAAACTCAATAACTTTTAAATCAACACCCTGCTTTGCTACTAAAGGCTTTACGAACTCTAAGATCTCAGCATGTGGTACAGGGGTAGCACCAATGGAGACGGTCTCGTTAGCAACAGCACTGCCACAAACGAAGCTTAAGGCTGCAGCGCCTAAGAGTAATTTGAATTTGTTCATGGATAATCTCCTTAAATCATCGATGATCTACTTTTTTTGTTATTAAATCGCCAAGCCATTGGGTAAGCTGAACCATTACAATTAAGATAATTACAGTTAACACCATAATCTGGACTTGGAAACGCATATAACCATAGCGTATTGCAATATCACCAAGGCCACCGCCACCGATAGTTCCGGCCATAGCAGAACAGCCGATGATTACAATTACAGTTAAGGTAAAGTTCTGTACAAGCTCAGGTAAAGCCTCTGGAATTAAAACCTTACGGATAATTCTAAAAGGACTTGCACCTAAGGACTGTGCAGCTTCAATTAAACCATATGGAACGGTTCTTAAAGAAGTCTCGACCAAACGACCCAAAAATGGAATCGTGGAAATGGTTAAAGGCACAATAGCTGCAGTAGTACCGATACTAGTGCCTACAATAAATTTGGTTACAGGGATAATTGCCACCATCAAGATGATAAATGGGATAGAGCGCAAAGCATTAACCACAGTACCTAAAACGGCATAAAAACGTGGTGAATCCCAGAAATAACCTTTAGAAGTTACCAATAATAAAACACCTAAAGGTACACCCACAATGATAGAGACGATAGTTGCCAACGCCACCATATATAAAGTATCAATAGTGCCAGTAGTCAAAAGAGTTAAAATTTTGGCATTAGCGCTTGATAATCCTAAAGAGACTAAAAATGAGTTCATGCCAACTCTCCTTGATACTCATAACCTAATAACTTAGCTTTATACACACGTCCCTCAAATTCATTAAGGGTTTTTGAAATCACATCTTCATCGCCACCTACAGCGGCAATTAAGATGCCTAAAGGCTCATTTTGAATATGGTTAATTGCACCACCTAAAATGCTAACTGAAGCACCGGTAAGTTTTGCCACCTCAACTAATACCGGATCGTTGGCCTTATTACCTAAGAATAAAAGCTCAACCCAAGCACGAGCTCCCTTCGCATAACCTTTATGAAGCTTTGAGTAGGATAAAAGGTCGACAATATCTTTTCTTACTGCAGCTGCAACCAATCTCTTAGTTAACTCTTCTTTAGGGTTTGCAAATACATCAATAGTAGGCCCCATCTCTGAGATTAAGCCACCATCAATTACCGCAACTCGGTCGCAACATTCTTTGATAACTTCCATCTGATGGGTAATGATGACAATGGTTAAACCTAACTTTTCACGAAGCTCTAATAAAAGCTTTAAGATGGCGCTGGTGGTCTTTGGATCTAAGGCAGATGTTGCCTCATCACAAAGTAAAACTTTTGGATTTGAAGCTAAAGCTCTGGCAATACCTACACGCTGTTTTTGACCACCTGACAGCTGAGCTGGGTAAACATTAGCTTTATCAGCCAAACCGACCATACCTAAAAGCTCAATTACTCTTTTGTGCATCTCTTCTTTTGACATGGTGCCTAAAAGTTCTAAAGGAAAGGATACATTTTCCTCAACTGTCATAGAAGAGAGTAAATTAAACTGCTGGAAGATCATGCCAATAGAACGACGAGCGCAACTTAACTGTTGGGCATTTAAAGATGTCATTTCCTGACCATCCACAACCACAGAGCCTGAGGTTGGTCTTTCAAGCATATTTATAATGCGAATTAAAGTAGACTTACCGGCACCAGATAAACCAATGATACCGAAAATCTCACCTTTATTTATTTCAAGATTAATGCCTTTTAAAGCCTCAAGATTATGGGTTGCATCAATCTTATATACTTTATGTATGTCGGTTAATTTAATCACAACAATATGACCTAATATCTTTTAATTTATAAAGCTAAAATGGCCTCTTTATTGCCAGCTTTTTTGTTCATTTTTCACATCTGCATTCAATTTTACACAGTTTTTTTGCAATTGCGGCACATAT
>Freddie_p2__coassemble_1766_pt1 | contig 19951 bp, 14 predicted proteins | sample Freddie_p2__metabat2_high_PE_038 | metagenome-assembled genome bin Freddie_p2 | reverse complement strand
AAAATCTATTATTTTGGAAATCACCCCCAAAAATAATCAGATTTTTTATAAAACTTTGTCTTTTTTTTCTTATTTTTGACATTTCAGCTGATGTGACTTTTTCTAAAAATGTGAAATTAAGACAATTATCAAAAAACTAACTTCATGTTGGCTTCCTTCAAATATATTTTGAGCAAAATCACAATTTAATATAAAAATAACTCCTAAACTCCAAGCAAATGAATTTAGGTATATTTCACAATAATTAACACCTAATAAAGTTATAAGTCACATTGCATTGTTTAAGGAGTCATATATGCTCAAGTTCTTGCAACCTGCTGCGCATATTGCACGCTTGCCTAAGGATCAAATAGATCCGACATACCGTCGTTTACGCTGGCAAATTTTTATAGGTATTTTTTTCGGCTATGCCGCTTACTATTTAGTTAGAAAAAATTTTGCTTTGGCAATTCCTTACTTACAAGAAGAAGGCTTTTCCAAAGCTGATTTGGGCTTCGCTCTTTCTGCAATTTCTATTGCTTACGGCTTTTCAAAATTTATCTCAGGATCTTTCTCTGATCGTGCTAACCCAAGATATTTCTTACCTTTAGGCTTAATTTTAGCTGCCTCTGTAATGCTCTTAATGGGTATCTTCCCTTGGGCCACTTCCTCAATTGCAATGATGTTCGTCTTACTCTTCATCTGCGGTTGGTTCCAAGGTATGGGTTGGCCTCCATGTGGTCGTACCTTGGTTCATTGGTGGTCACAAAAAGAACGTGGTGGCATCGTTTCTGTTTGGAACTGCGCCCACAACGTAGGTGGTGGTATTCCTCCATTACTGTTCTTACTGGGTATGGCTTGGTTTAATGATTGGCGTGCAGCTTTTTACATGCCTGCTATTGCCGCCATTGCTGTTGCTATCTTAGCTTTCATTCTTATGCGCGATACTCCTCAATCTTGTGGTTTACCTCCTATTGAAGAGTACAAGAACGATTATCCAAAAGACTACGACAAGAAAGAATCTGAGGTTGAACTTACAGCTCGTGAAATCTTCATGAAGTATGTCTTCCCTAACAAAGCCTTATGGATGATTGCTATTGCCAACGTATTCGTATACCTCCTTCGTTACGGCATCTTAGACTGGTCCCCTGCTTATTTAAGCGAAGTTAAGATGCACGCTATTGACACTAGCTCTTGGGCATACTTCCTTTATGAATATGCTGGTATTCCTGGCACTTTATTCTGTGGTTGGATGTCTGACAAGGTATTCAAAGGAAACCGTGGTGCTACCGGCGTATTCTTCATGTCCTTAGTTACCATTGCAACTATCATCTACTGGTTAACTCCAGCAGGTCATCCACAAATCGACATGACTTGCATGATTGTCATTGGCTTCCTTATCTACGGCCCTGTTATGTTAATCGGCTTACATGCTCTTGAATTAGCTCACAAGAAAGCTGCTGGTACTGCAGCTGGCTTCACCGGTCTTTTCGGTTACCTCGGTGGTTCTGTAATCGCTTCTGCTGCTATTGGCTGGACTGTTGAGCACTTCGGCTGGGATTGGGGCTTCTATCTGCTGATCGGTGGTTCAGTAATTGCTGTTCTTTTACTTGCCATTGTAATGATTGACGAGAAAAAGACTATCGCCCGTAACGCAGAAATTAAGTAAACATAAGGGTTTAGGTACACAGTTTTCACTGTGTACCTATTTTTAAACCAGAGAGAAATTTATGTTAAGTACTGAAGTTGTAATTATAGGTGGCGGTGCTACTGGTGCCGGAATTCTTCGCGATTTATCCATGCGTGGTATTCAAGCAATATTAGTAGAACGCGGTGATTTAGGCTGTGGAACTAGCTCTCGTTTTCACGGTTTACTTCACTCAGGCGCACGCTATGCAGTAAAAGACAAACATGCTGCTGTTGAATGTATTGAAGAAAATACTATTTTACGTCGCATTGGCAAACACTGCGTTGAACCTATCAATTCTATATTCATACGTACAAAAGAAGATGATGAGAGCTATGAAGAGAAATGGCTTAAAGCTTGTTTAGATGCTGGAATCTCTACTAAAGCTTTGTCTCTTAACGAGCTTTTTTCATTAGAACCTAATGTAAGTCGTAACGTTCAATCAGCTTACATGTGCCCAGGCGCAGCTATCGATAGTTTTAGGCTTTTATGGCAAATCTTTGATAGTGCTAAACGCTATGGAGGTAAAACCATTACCTATCATAACGTTGTCTCTATTGATTCATCTTCAGGACGCGTTCATGGTGTAACTATTGAAGATGTTAGAACTCATGAACGAAAAAAGATTGCCTGCTCTTACTTAATCTCAGCAGCCGGTCCTTGGTGCGGAGAAATTGCTGCAAAAGCTGGTTTATCTTTAAAAGTTATTCCATCAAAAGGCTCTCTTATTGCCTTTAACCATCGCATCTGCCACAACGTTATACATCGCTTACATAAACCTGCAGATGCAGATATTTTTGTTCCACATGGAACAGTAACCATTTTGGGTACCACTTCTATAAATAGTAGCCCAGATGACAACTCAACTTCTCAAGAAGAAGTTAAATCCATGCTCGAAATCGGCAAAGCAACTTTCGAAAATATATATGACTACCGTATATTGCGTGTATTTGCCGGATGCCGGCCTCTTTATAGCGCTGACGAAAATGTTTCTGGTAGAAATGCATCTCGAGATTTCGTTGCTATTGACCATGAAAAAGATGGATTATCCGGATTTATGTCAGTATGCGGCGGTAAATTTACTACGCATCGACTCATGGCCCAAAAGGTTTGCGATATCGTAGCGCCAAAACTTGGATGTCAAAAACATTGTCAAACAGCTGAAATTCCTTTAATAGAAGAACCAAGTTCAGATCTTATAAACAGAGCTAAAAAAGTTTTCCCTTCCTACAGCTCAAGGTTATGCCAAGACCGTCAAGGTCCTGAGCGATTTGCAAAAATTTTAAGCAATATTGAACAAAATCCTAACCAAGGAGAGCTTATTTGTGAGTGTGAAAACGTCACAAAAGCGGAAATAGAATCTGTTGCGTTAGAACCTACTACACACTCTATTTCAGATGTAAGACGTAGAACACGTCTTGGCATGGGAACTTGCCAAGGAACCTTCTGTACCTATAGAGCGGTGGGAACGGTAAAACGCCTCAAATGTGATTGGGCTGAAGACACCTCCTCTTTGTTTAAAGAATTTTTAGAAGCAAGATGGAAAGGCATTCGCCCGGTTATGTGGGGAAATCAAATGCGCGATGTAGAACTTGCTCGTGGCATTTATGAAGTCAGCCTCAACATTAACCATGAGGGAGAAAAAGATGAGTAAATCAGTTGTTATTATAGGAGGGGGAATTAGTGGACTTTTTGCAGCTTGTATTTGTGCAAAAAGAGGTTTTAAAACTACTGTTCTCTCTTATGGTCAAGGCGCGCTCGCTGCTGCCGGAGGCATCATCGATGTTTTTGGCTATGACGAAAAAGGAAAACTTATCCACGATCCTTTAGAGCATATCAATTCATTACCATCTAGCCATCCATATGGGAAAATAGGTGCAGAAAATGTAGAAGCAGCTTTAAATACTTTTTTAAAATTAAGCGCAGAGGCTAAATATCCATATAAAGGTGACGTTCATAAAAACCAAATGGTACCAACTGGTATTGGAACATTTAAGCCTACTTGCCTAACGCCTCCTACTATTGATGGTGATCTTATAAATCACGCAGATCGCATTGTTGTACTTGGATTTAAAGGCTTAAAAGATTATTTTGCTGATTTAATTTGCGAAAATTTAAGAAGAAATCTTCCTAAAAGCTCTTGTGAAATCTTAAGTACAGAAATCTTATTAAATTTTGAATCTTCATCTGCTTGCCGTGACATTAGCGCACTAGATATAGCACGTAAACTTGATACTCATGTTGGCTACTTAAACTTCAGAGAACAAATCAAAAGCTATGTTAAAGGTAAAACCTTATTTATTTTACCCCCTGTTTTAAGTGCATCACCTTCAACTGACCTATTAGATCTTTTAGATATAGAAATAAATGCCAAGTTTATTGAAGTATCTGCTATGCCACCATCCGTCACAGGATATCGCACAGAACTTATGTTAAAAAACATTGCAGAAAAACTTGGTGTCGAAATTATCGAAAAAGCCCATGTGTTTGCTTCTGAAGTTAAAGACAAACACTGCTCTTATGTTATGACTCAAGGTTTTGACAGAATTCGCAAATACAGTGCTGACCATTTTATTTTGGCTTCAGGCGGTGTATTTGGAAATGGCCTTGTAACACAGATGGGTCGCATGTATGAACCGATATTCAATATAGAAATTGATGTTCCAAAAAATCAGCAAGAATGGTCTCACCAATATCTCTTTACAGGAAGACCTCAACCTTTTGCTACATATGGAATAGAAACAGATAACACCTTGCGTCCAACCAACAAAGGACAATTATTACTAGACAATGTTTACGTAGTAGGTCGCGCTCTTGCAGGCTATGATTTTTGCTTTGAAAAATCTGGTAATGGCGTGGCTATTTGTTCTGCTTATCATGCCGCATCGTTGTTGGAGTAAAGTTATGACACTTATAAAAACAGAGAACCCAGATCAATGCATAAGCTGCAATATTTGTCTTACAGCATGTCCTGTTGCAAAAGCAACTTTACGCTACCGCGGACCTAAGCTTACAGGACCTGCTTTAAGTCGTTTACGTAAACTCGTAGATGATGAAGATAACATGCTGAAGTACTGCTCTAACTGTAAAAATTGCGAAAGAGTTTGCCCTTCAGGGACGCCCATAGCTTCATTAAATATGAAAGCTCGTGCCAATTATTTCAAAACACATAAACACGATTTGGCAGATCATATTCTCTCTAACAACGAGTTTATTGGTAAAACTTTAACAAAAATTCCTTTTTTACCAATGATTGCCAACCAAACTATGCATATTGGCCAAAAATTAAAAACCTTAGATATAGTAGGTTTAAGCTCAAAAGCTCCTTTACCTCAATATGCAAAAGAAGACTTTTATAGTATTTATAAAAAATACCAACAGCCTGCATGCGAAAAAAAGGTGCTGTTTTACCCAGGTTGCTATGTAAATTACAACGAACCTCAAATTGGCATAGATTTAATTAAAGTCTTCAATCATCAGGGCATAGAGGTTGTAGTCGATCCTAATTTTAAATGTTGTGGCTCCCCTCTTATCTCTACAGGCTTTTTAGATAAAGTCGAAAACCTTGCCAAGCACAATACCAAGCTTTTAAAAAGCTATGCTGAAAAAGGTTTTGACATTATTACTACCTGTACAACCTGTGCTTTGATTTTAAAACAAGAGTATCGCGAGCTTTTTAATCTAGACGAGACTGTAAAGTCATACGCACCACGGCTCTATGATGCTTTGGAATATTTATGCCTACTTGATGAAGAAGGAAAACTCAAGCAAGACTTTAAGCCTTTAGATCAAGAAGTTATATACCACACTCCTTGCCATCTTAAAGTACAAGGATATGGCAGGCCTGTCTTTAAGCTTCTACCAAAAATTCCGGGGCTTTCTATTGAAGATGCTAATGCAGGCTGTTGCGGTCTTTCTGGTGTCTACGGATATAAGAAAGAAACTTCTAAGATTGCTCGTATAGTTGGCAGTGAACTTAAAGCCAAGATAAGAAACTCAAAAGCTTCTTTAGGTATTTGTGAATGCAACATTTGCAGATTACAAATGCAAAACGGAACAGGGAAAAAAGCGGTCCATCCTTTAAGACTTATTTGTAAGTCTTATTTCCCAAGTGACAAATAAACATATTTTAGCAAACTTTGTATTTATTTTACTTTTAAGGGGATTTATATGAAATTCGCCAAAACTGTTTTAGTAACAACTGCCATTGCTGCTGGTATTTTATCTTCTGGTGCCGCAATGAACATTGCTTGTGCTGATGAAGCTCAAGACAAAATTATCATTGCCCACAGAGGAGCTTCAGCTTATCTGCCAGAGCATACTCTTGAGTCAAAGGCCTTAGCTTATAACATGGGAGTTAAGTACTTAGAGCAAGACTTAGCAATGACCAAGGATAACCGCTTAGTCGTAATCCACGATCACTTTTTAGATCGTGTTACTGATGTTGCAGATAAATTCCCAGATAGAGCTCGTAAAGATGGTCGTTTTTATGTAATTGACTTTACCTTAGATGAAATTAAATCTTTAAACTTCACCGAAGGCTTCGTAGTAGAAAATGGTAAACGTGTTCAGGGCTATAAAGGGCGCTTCCCAATGTTCACCTCTACTTTCAAAATCCATACCTTTGAGGAAGAAATTGAATTTATCCAAGGCTTAAACAAGACTATGGGTAAAGATATTGGTTTATATGTAGAGACCAAAGCTCCATGGTTCCACAAGCAAGAAGGTAAAGATATTTCCAAAGCCACTCTTGAGGTCTTAAAGAAATATGGCTATACCACTAAAGATAGCAACGTTATCTTCCAGACCTTTGACTATCCAGATCTTAAGTATGTTGTAGACACCTTAATGCCACAGATGGGTATGAGTCTTAAGACTGTAGCCTTAATTGGCAAAAATGACTGGGGTGAGACTTATGAGCTTAAAGATGGCAAATGGGAACCATTTGATTTTAACTATCTCTTAAATCCAAAGAACTATCCTGAAATTGCTAAATATGCAACTGGTTTAGGTCCTACTTATGAGCAGCTCTTTGACCTTGATAAAACCACACAAGATCATATCGTAGTTAATGATTTAGTTAAGAATGCTCATAAAAACGGCATGATTGTTCATCCTTATACCGTCCGTGCTGATGCTCTTCCTAAGTACTGCACTGATGTTAATGAACTCTACCAAGCCATCTTAATTGATGCTGATGCCGATGGCTTATTCACAGACTTCCCTGATTTGGGAGTTAACTTCTTAAACGAATACGCTAAAACCAAATAATTTATAAAATAGGAGTTAAACAATCCTAAAAACTAAAACCAAGAACGAACGTTATGTGAAGAGAGCAAGAGCGTAGATAAGGTTTGAGCATCTATATCAACGCCATATGCCCGAACTTGATGGGAAGTTTTTACTTCCCATCCTTTTTGCATAAGGATAAGTGAGTCTTCTTTCTGACAATATTTAAGGCATTCCTCAAACGCCTTTAAAGAAAAAATTAAATGAACCATACTAAAAACTAATTACAACCTTAGCATTTTTATAAATTTCAAAAAGTTCAGAATAAGTCTTAACACTACAAAAACTCAAATTGGGCTTTATAGGAGAAAAAAGTTCTATACCAAAAAGCTCTAATTGCTTTAGCTTCTTAACAAAAACCTCATCTCCCCTACTGTTTGCGACTTTATCTAAAAATTCACCTTCAAGGCACACTGCACAAGGCTGTTCTAAATCAGTTAAAGTCATTGCGACCTCTAATCCTTGTTCATAGTCAAAACTATCAGTTGGATCTGAGGAAATGACAATAATATAATCCATTAAAACTCCAAGGTCTTTTGAGCTTTTACCATTAAAGTAGAAAGTTCCATATTCCCAGATAGAGTAAAACCTTCTGCCAAATCGTCTTGTTTAAAGTCATGCAAGTCAAAAGCACGCCCGCAAACTAGTAAATTAAAATTAGCTTTTTTTGATAATAAAACTAATTCTTTTTGCAGCGACGCATCAGCTTTTTTAGTTGCTAACTTAACCGACTCACTTGTAAAAAAAATAGACAAAATCCGTGCCTTTTTACTTAACTCTTCTATAAGTTCAATCTGAGGCACGGATTGTCTCTGAATAATTAAAATATTCACTTAATTAGACAGCAGCAACTACCTCAATTTCACATAAAGCTCCCTTTGGTAAATCTATATTGCCAACACAAGATCTTGCAGGAGGAACTTCCTTAAAAAACTCTGCATAGACTTTATTAAACTCAGCAAAGTCTGAAATGTTCTTTAAAAAACAAGTTGTTTTTACAACTTTATCAAGACTACTACCTGCAGCCTCGACTAAAGCCTTAACATTGTTTAAAGCTTGTCTTGCCTGAGCTTCGATACTCTCTTCTGCTAAAAGACCAGTCTTTGGATCTAAAGGAATCTGACCTGATGCAAAAAGCAAACCATTAACAATCTTACCTTGAACATAAGGGCCAATGGCGGCAGGGGCATTATTAGTAGATAAAACTTTAATCTCTGTCATTTTCTCTTTCCATAAAAAATGCCCGCAAATTGCGGGCATTTTTAATTATTGTAAATTAAAAGTTATTCGCTCTTAGCGACATCAGCGGCCTCTAAAGCGGCACCTAACTGCTTCTGAAGTTCCTCAGCAGAAACGGTTACCTGCTCTTGAGAACGAGCATTGCTCTGACGCTCTAACTCTTCACGACGCATCTTGTGGTACTTAAAGCCAGTACCAGCAGGAATGAGTCGACCCACAATAACATTTTCCTTTAAGCCACGTAATTCGTCAATCTTACCTTCAACAGAAGCCTCGGTTAATACACGAGTAGTTTCCTGGAAGGAAGCTGCTGAGATGAAGGAATCAGTGCTTAAGGAGGCCTTAGTAAGACCCATCAGAATGTGATTGTACTTAACTGGTCGCTTACCTGCAGCAATGAGTTTCTCATTTACAGCGCGAACATGGCTTACTTCAGCATGCTCACCCTCTAAGAACTCAGTGCTATCACCTGCATCAATAATCTCACACTTGCGGAGCATCTGACGAACGATAACCTCAATGTGCTTATCGTTAATCTTTACACCCTGCAGACGATATACGTCCTGAACTTCGTTAACAATGTAGTTAGCTACAGCGTTAACACCGCGCAAACGTAAGATGTCGTGAGGAGACTCAGGACCATCAGCAATCATTTCACCCTTGGAAACAGTCTCACCCTCAAATACGTTAAGGTTACGAGACATTGCAATCATTTCCTCATGGGCTTCAATTGCATCTCCATTCTCGTCTACAGCACCAGCTGGAGGAGTAATCATCAAGCGGCGCTTGGACTTGGTGTCTTTACCGAAGGAAACAGTACCTGAAATCTCAGCCAAAATTGCAGGCTCTTTTGGAGCACGGGCTTCGAACAGATCGGCAACACGTGGAAGACCACCGGTAATATCTTTAGTACCGCCAGCAACCTGAGGAATACGAGCGATAACGTCACCAATATTAACCTCAGCACCGTCTTGGAGCTGAACAATGGCTTTAGCCTGTAACATGTACTGAGCTGCAACTGTAGTACCAGGAATTAAAACATCATTGCCGTTAATATCAACGATCTTAACAGAAGGACGTTTCTCCTTGCCCTGAGTTGGACGAGCAGCCATTTCACGAACCTCAATGGAGGAAATGCCTAATGCCTCGTCTTCCTTCTTATCAACAGTTACACCTTCAATAATGTCAGCAAACTTGATGTAGCCGTGTACTTCAGAGATGATTGGGTGGGTATGTGGATCCCAACGAGCAACAGTCTGACCTACAGAAACTGCGTCGCCTTCTTTAACCTCAAGTACAGCACCGTAAGGAATCTTGTGGCTATCCTTAACAGAACCAAACTCATCAACAACGAAGAGTTCAGACTGACGAGAGGTAACAACCATCTTGCCTTCGGTATTAGTAACAAGCTTGGAGTTCTCAATCTTGATCTTACCGCTGCTACGAACAGTTGCACCAGACTCAGCAACAGCACGAGATGCAGCACCACCGATATGGAAGGTACGCATGGTTAACTGAGTTCCTGGCTCACCGATTGACTGAGCAGCCATAACACCAACAGCCTCACCTGGATTTACGAGGTGTCCACGTGCCAGATCACGGCCGTAGCACTTAGCGCAAATACCATAACGAGACTTACAGGTAATAGGAGATCTAATCTTAACATGATCTACAGAGTTGGCCTCAAGCAGAGAGCAAAGCTTCTCATCTAATAAGGTACCAGCCTCAATTAAGACAGTCTTAGAACCTGGTTTTAATACGTCAGCAGCTAAAACGCGGCCTAATACACGATCTCTTAAGGTCTCAATTACATCACCACCATTTACATGTGGAGTGATATCAAGACCATCATCGGTACCGCAGTCGCTCTCGCAAATAACCATATCCTGAGCAACGTCAACAAGACGACGAGTCAAGTAACCGGAGTTTGCAGTCTTAAGAGCAGTATCAGCCAGACCCTTACGAGCACCGTGAGTAGAAATAAAGTACTGCTGTACATTTAAGCCTTCACGGAAGTTTGCAGTAATAGGGGTCTCAATGATGGAGCCATCAGGCTTAGCCATCAAGCCACGCATACCGGCTAACTGACGAATCTGAGCTGGTGAACCACGAGCACCGGAGTCAGCCATCATGTAAATGCTGTTGAAGGAAGCCTCTTTCTCCTCCTCACCAAGAATATTCTTAGCAGTTTGAGTAGAGAGGTTAGCCATCATGGCCTTAGCAACCTTTTCGTTAGCATTTGACCAAACGTCGATAACCTTGTTGTATCTCTCACCTGGAGTAATCTGACCATTTTCATACTGGCTCTGAATGGACATAACTTCCTTCTGAGCTGATGAAATGATGGTGTACTTCTCCTTAGGAATGAGCATGTCGTCAACACATACAGAAGAACCGGAAATAGCAGCATTAGCAAAGCCGGTATACATTACATGGTCGGCGAACATAACGGTATCTTTCAGGCCTAAAAGGTGATAGCAAGTATTCAGCAAGCCACCGATCTTCTTCTTTCCTAAAGGTACGTTGGATACACGGGTAAACCAATTCTTCTCAGATAAAATCTCTTTGATATTTTCCTGAGTTACACCTTCTGCTGGAGGATCAATTAAGTCATAAGACATACCCTTAGGTAAAATCAATGACAACATTGCACGACCAACGGTAGTCAGACGCATCTCATTCTTCTCGACAAACTCGCCTGTATCTGAATTCTTCTCAAAGAAGTGAACACGGCAAGCAATACGAGCGTGGAAATCAACCAAATCGGCCTTATAAAGACGCTCAGCTTCTTTAGCATCAGTTAAGATTAAGCCTTCGCCACGTGCGCCAATACGCATACGGGTCATATAGTAAAGACCTAATACAACATCCTGTGCCGGAACAATGATTGGGTCACCAGAAGCTGGGGACAGAACATTGTTGGTTGACATCATTAAAGCACGAGCTTCAAGCTGGGCCTCTAAGGTAAGAGGTACGTGAACAGCCATCTGGTCACCGTCGAAGTCAGCGTTGAATGCTGGGCATACCAGAGGGTGTAAACGAATAGCCTTACCTTCAATTAAAACAGGTTCGAAAGCCTGAATACCTAAACGGTGCAAGGTAGGTGCACGGTTAAGCATAATAGGATGCTCACGAATAACTTCGTCAAGTACATCCCATACGATAGGATCCTCGCGCTCTACCATCTTCTTTGCGGCTTTAATGGTAGTAGCAAGACCGCGAAGCTCAAGTCTGCCATAAATAAATGGCTTGAAGAGCTCTAATGCCATCTTCTTAGGTAAACCGCACTGGTGCAGACGTAAGAACGGTCCGCAAGTAATTACGGAACGACCTGAGTAGTCAACACGTTTACCTAACAGGTTCTGACGGAAACGACCTTGTTTACCCTTAATCATATCTGCTAAGGACTTTAATGGACGCTTGTTAGAACCAGTAATAGCACGACCGCGACGACCATTATCCATAAGAGCATCTACAGATTCCTGTAACATACGCTTTTCGTTACGAACAATAATCTCAGGAGCGGCTAAATCTAATAAACGCTTTAAGCGGTTATTACGGTTAATTACACGGCGATAGAGATCGTTTAAGTCAGAGGTTGCAAAGCGACCGCCATCCAGAGGAACCAACGGACGTAAATCTGGTGGTAATACTGGTAAGACAGTTAAAATCATCCACTCAGGCTTATTGCCAGAATTGATAAAAGACTCAATTAACTTAATACGTTTTGCAAACTTCTTACGATTGCTTTCAGAAGAGGTGCTCTCTAAAGCTTCACGTAAAGACTTAACCTCTTCTTCAAGGTTAATGTGCTGTAAAAGCTCTAAAATAGCTTCAGCACCCATCTTAGCGGTGAAATCATCGCCATAGAGGGATAAGGCTTCAACGTACTGCTCTTCATTTAAAAGCTGACGCTCATTGAGATCAGTCATACCGGGGTCGGTAACGACATAGCTCTCAAAGTATAAAACGCTTTCAATATCGCGCAGCTTCATATCCAGAATTAAGCCAATGCGGGATGGCAAAGACTTTAAATACCAAATATGAGCAACTGGAGCGGCAAGCTCAATATGGCCCATGCGCTCACGGCGTACTTTAGCCTGGGTTACTTCAACACCGCACTTATCACAAATAGTGCCGCGATGCTTTAAACGCTTATACTTACCGCATAAGCACTCGTAATCTTTAATAGGTCCGAAAATACGTGCACAGAACAAGCCGTCACGCTCGGGTTTGAAGGTACGATAATTGATGGTCTCAGGTTTTTTAACCTCACCATAAGACCAAGCACGAATCATTTCAGGGGATGCCAAGCCAATCTTGATCGCATCAAAATCCTCAAGACGCTGCTTGAAGGCATTGCTGCGATTGGCTAATTTGCCAAGACTGTCACTTAACTGCAGATCCATGTCAGGATCTTCATTAGGAACTTTAGTCTGATTGGTGAGACCCTGTAATAAATCTTCGTTCTGACCGTTTTCCTGTATGCTCACAACAGTTTCTCCTATTGTCGTAGCTGAACCGGGGGGCTTAACCCCCGGTATAGAAACTTATTCCTTGCGGACGAGATCGATATTGATACCGAGCGAACGAATTTCGCGCAGCAAGACGTTGAAGGACTCTGGAATACCAGCATCCATACGGTATACGCCATCAACAATGTTCTTGTACATCTTAGTTCTGCCGTTAACGTCGTCAGACTTAACAGTTAACATCTCACGTAAGGTGTATGCAGCACCATAAGCCTCTAAGGCCCAGACTTCCATCTCACCGAAACGCTGACCACCAAACTGAGCTTTACCGCCCAGAGGCTGCTGGGTAACTAAGCTGTAAGAACCAGTTGAACGAGCATGCATCTTATCATCAACTAAGTGATTGAGTTTAAGCATGTACATATAACCGACAGTTACCTTACGCTCAAAGGCGCGACCAGTACGTCCATCGTACAGAGTCATCTGACCGGACTCAGGCAAGCCTGCCATACGTAACAGTTCTTTGATGTTCTCTTCCTGTGCACCATCAAATACAGGGGTTGCAACAGTAAAGCCATCACGCATGTTGTTAGCAAGAGTCATAACCTCAGCATCACTTAACTCAGAGATATCAATCTTCTGAGAAGTGTCACCTAAGTCATAAATGTCTTGTAAGGTCTTACGGATCTCAGCAATAGCTCTCTGCTCGATGAGCATCTTGTTGATCTTCTCACCAATACCCTTAGCAGCTAAGCCTAAATGAACCTCAAGAACCTGACCGATGTTCATACGAGACGGAACGCCCAGAGGGTTCAAAACCATATCAACTGGCTTACCATTCTCATCAAAAGGCATATCCTCAATAGGGTTAATACGTGAAATAACACCCTTATTACCGTGACGACCGGCGAGCTTATCACCAGGTTGGATACGGCGCTTAACAGCGAGGTAAACCTTAACAATCTTAAGAACGCCTGGAGTCAGATCGTCACCTTCGGTGATCTTCTTCTTCTCGGCTTCAAACTTCTCACGATATTCCTTAGCGAACTCGTCAAGGCGAACGGAGAACTCTTCAAGCTGTCTTTGAGCTGCATCATTATCAAGACGCTGAGCTAATAATTCTTTATCGTCTAAAGAATCAACTCTCTCTTGAGACATGCCGTTCTTAACGAGATGTACACGTACTTGATGTAATAAACCTGCAGACAAGAAAGCAAACTCTTCATCAAGATCCTTCTTAGCCTTGGCAATGTGCATCTCTTCGATTTCTTTGGCACGTTTGTCCTTCTCTACACCCTCACGAGTGAAGATCTGAACATCAACAACGGTACCAGTAGTATCGTTAGGAACACGTAAAGAGGAATCCTTAACCTCAGAAGCCTTCTCACCGAAAATTGCGCGTAAGAGTTTCTCTTCTGGAGTAAGCTGAGTCTCTCCCTTAGGAGTTACCTTACCAACTAAGATATCGCCACCTACAACCTCGGCACCAACATAAACAATACCAGCCTCATCGAGCTTGGATAATGCCTGCTCACCGACGTTAGGAATATCAGCAGTAATTTCCTCAGGTCCTAACTTAGTATCACGAGCGACGCAAGATAATTCCTGAATATGAATAGTAGTCAGGCGATCCTTTGCTGCAACACGCTCAGAAACTAAGATGGAGTCCTCGTAGTTATAACCATTCCAAGGCATGAAGGCGATACGCATGTTCTGACCTAATGCAAGCTCACCCATATCAGAAGATGAACCATCAGCCAAAACGTCACCAGCCTTTACCTTCTCGTGTAAGCCAACACAAGGACGCTGGTTTACGCAAGTATTCTGGTTAGAACGTGAGTACTTAATTAAGTTATAAATATCAATACCTGCATCACGCTCGTTCTCAATCTCGTCGAGATTTACACGAACAACGATACGGGCACCGTCAACGTGCTCAACAATACCACCACGCTTAGCAATGATAGATACGCCAGAGTCAACAGCCAAAGCACGCTCCATACCAGTACCAACGAAAGGTTTTTCAGAACGTACAGTAGGAACAGCCTGACGCTGCATGTTAGCACCCATCAAAGCACGGTTAGCATCATCGTGCTCCAAGAATGGAATTAAGGCTGCTGCAACAGAAATAATCTGCTGAGGAGAAACGTCCATAAACTGGACATCTTGAGCTCTACGAACCTCAGACTCACCCTTGTAACGGCACTGAACGTACTCAGGAATAATCTTACCATTCTCATCAAGATCGGTATTAGCCTGAGCAATAACGTACTGACCTTCCTCAATAGCAGAAAGATACTGGAATTCCTCAGAAACTACACCATCCTTAACATAACGGTATGGGGTCTCAAGGAAGCCATAATCATTGCAACGAGCAAATACAGCCAGAGAGTTAATAAGACCAATATTTGGACCTTCTGGGGTCTCAATTGGGCATAAACGACCGTAGTGAGTTGGGTGAACGTCACGTACTTCGAAGCCTGCACGCTCACGAGTTAAACCACCAGGACCTAAAGCGGAAATACGACGCTTATGGGTAACCTCAGATAATGGATTGTTCTGATCCATAAACTGAGATAACTGGCTTGAACCGTAGAACTCTTTAATTGCAGCAGAAATTGGCTTGGCGTTAATAAGTTCCTGTGGTGTGGTGTTATCGAGGTCACCTAAGGAAAGTCTTTCCTTAACAGCACGCTCAACGCGTACAAGGCCAATACGGAACTGGTTTTCAGCCATTTCGCCAACAGAACGAATACGACGGTTACCTAAGTGATCGATATCGTCGATGTTCTCTTTACCGTTACGAATCTTAATTAAGTAACGAATAACCTTAACAATATCAGAATTACTTAAAGTACCGCGAGATGCTTCATTGTCGATAGCAGAAGTATCTAAAACAAGCTCTTTGCCCTTAAGATCAGTAGCCTTACCGTCAAGCTCAATTACATTTAAGCTTAAATCTAACAGATTTAAAGGCATGATGATGGCATTGTCGAAAATGAACTCTTCACCACCTGCAGGGGTAATCTTTACCTTGTGTAAGAAGCGCTCACTTGCAGGAACCATCTGGTTCTTCTTAGCAGGAACTAAAGCGTGATCTAAATAATCTAAAAGCTTGTTTGCAATGCGCTTAGGGCTGGTATTAGGAATACATGCAGCCTCTCCCTGATCGAGGTATGGACGAATAAGGTCAACAACCTGAGGGAACTGGGCATAAACAAAGCCATCAACAACAGCAATGCCAGACTCAGCAGTATTAACCTGAACGTTAGGATCAGATAATAAGCGAGAGAGACCAGCTTTGAAATTCTTCTCTTCAACAAAGTGGGTGTCAAACTTCATACGACCCACAGAAGAAAGATCATAACGATCTTCTGCGAAGAATAAGTTCTTAAACAGAGTATCTGCAGCTTCAGCGTTTGGCAATTCGCCAGGACGCATCATCTTGTAAATTTCGTATAAAGCTGCATAACGATCAGCTTCATCAGAAGAAAGATCGCGAGTAGTGTCTGCACGCAGAGTGTCGGCAATAAATGGGCCTTCATCAACCTGGCTAGTATAAAGAATCTCAATCTTCTTTAAAGAATTCTCTGCAATTACACCAAGATTTTCTGCGGTTAAAACAGTATTAGCGGCTAAAACAACTTCGCCAAGCTTATTGCGATAATCGCGAGCTACAATCTTATCGAGCAGGTACTCTGGTGGAACCTCAATAGTCTTAACGCCAGCTTTATTTAACTGACGAATATGACGGGCGGTAATCTTCTTGCCCTTTTCTACTAAGACTTCTTTATTGAGCATGATATCGAAAGTTGCGGTTTCACCACGCAATCTCTCAGGTACCAGTTCCATTAAAATCTTATTGCTCTTAAACTCAACTTCTACAGTATCAAAGAATAAGTTTAAGATCTGCTCGGTGTTGTAACCTAAAGCTCTTAATAAAACAGTTGCAGGTAACTTACGGCGACGGTCAATACGGACGAATAAATTGTCACGATGATCGAACTCGAAGTCCAACCAAGAACCACGGTAAGGAATTACTCTAGCGCTAAAAAGGATACGGCCTGGGTGGGTCTTGCCTTTATCGTTATCGAAGAAGACACCTGGGCTGCGGTGCAGCTGGGATACAACTACACGCTCAGTACCATTGACAATGAAGGTACCATTGTCAGTCATGAGCGGAATTTCGCCCATGTAAACATCCTGGTCAATTCGCTCTTTTACGGCTTTTGGAGAATCTTTTTCGTAACGGACCAGACTTAATTTTACTTTCAGCGGAGCGGAATAGGTGGTGCCGCGAATCATGCATTCACGGACATTAAACTTGGGCTCGCCAAGATGGAAACTGTTATAGCAAAGTTCAGCGTTACCAGAGTAGCTCTTGATAGGGAAAACACTCTTAAAAGCTGCTACCAGGCCGTTTTCGTTATTTGGGTCTGAACTTATAAATTGTTTGAAAGAATCGAGTTGAACTGCAAGTAAATATGGAGTGTCTAAGACTTTTACTCTCTTGCCAAAATCCTTACGGATGCGCTTTTGCTCAGTATAGGAGTAGACCATGGATAGGGGATCCTCTGATTGATCTGTTTCCGGTATGGGATGCCTTGGCATCTTGTGTCTTATCAGGCACCGAACCCGACCCCTCAAAAAGTTGGAGGATCGGGTTTGATTTGAAGCGACGGCTTTAAATCCGTCATTGGTTCGGTGCGAACCAATTATGTAAGAGCATCAGCTGAATTATTCAGCAACAGCCTTTGCACCAGCGTCGTTTAAGCTCTTGACTAAGGCTTCAGCGTCTTCCTTAGGCATTGCTTCCTTGACCTTAGCTGGAGCAGACTCAACTAACTCCTTAGCCTCTTTCAGGCCTAAACCGGTAGCGGTACGAACAACCTTAATAACGGCGATCTTATTAGCACCGATCTCTTTGAGGACTACGTCGAACTCAGTCTTCTCTTCAGCAGCAGCGGCAGCAGCTGGGGCAGCGGCAACGGCAGCAGCGGCAGAAACGCCAAACTTCTCTTCCATAGCCTTAACGAGCTCAACAACTTCGGTTACAGATAAGGCAGCAATAGCCTCAATGATTTCATCCTTGGATAAAGCCATTTTTTATATTCCTTTAATAAACAAAATAGGCAAAGCCTAAAAATAATCGCAGGCTATTAAGCCTCAGCAGCCTCGGCAGCTTCGCCACCTTCAGCAAGTTTGTCGCCCAATGCGGCGAGAGTACGAACGAGTTTGCCAGCAGCAGCTTCTTTGAGAGTTGCAAGAAGTTTAGCGATAGCTTCATCGTAAGTAGGTAAGGTTGCAAGAACGTCAATGTCTTTGCCGTCATATGCTTTGCCTTCGAAAGCTAAAGCTTTAACTTTGAAGGTATCGCAAGATTTAGCAAATTCTTTGAAGATACGTGCAGCAGCGCCCGGGTGATCTAAAGATAAACCAACAATGGTAGGACCTTTGCAGCTGTCTTTAATGCACTCGAACTCAGAGCCTTCTAACGCACGGCTTAACAGAGTGTTGCGAACAACGTGTAAGTAAACATTGTTAGCACGAGCCTCTTTACGTAACGCAGTCAGCTTGGCTACAGGAATACCACAAGAATCAGCGGTAACAGCTGACACGGCTTTCTTGGCGACTTCGGCGACTTCGGCAACGATTGCCTTTTTGTCTTCGATTTTCATTGCCATTTTTAGCAGTGACTCCTGGAATGTCCGATATCGGACTAAACCCCAAACGGGGACTACCGGAAAAATCAGTTCCAAGGAAAATCTTTTTTCCTGGAGCTAATCTCCGCCTACGCAGGATGATTAAGGATACTTCCCCCTGCGGTCTTTGGTGGGATATGCTCCCTTCCAAAATCTTTTAAAGTGCTAGTATCCAAACACTTTGCTGATTATTATTCAGCAGCAACAGCCTGTTCAGCCTTCAGAGAGTTCTTATCTACGGCTAAACCAACACCCATAGTGGTGGAAACGCAGATCTTCTTGATGAAGGCGCCTTTAGCAGCAGCTGGTTTCTGTTTGATAATAGCTGCGATTAAGGCATTGAGGTTCTCAGTGAGCTGCTCAGCGGTGAAGGAAGCCTTACCGATAGAAGTCTGGATGTTACCAGCCTTATCATTACGGTAACGAACCTGACCTGCCTTTGCATTCTTAACTGCGGTAGCAACGTCACGGGTAACAGTACCAACCTTAGGGTTAGGCATTAAGCCACGTGGACCTAAGATCTGACCTAACTGACCTACAACACGCATTGCATCAGGAGAGGCGATAACGACATCAAAGTCCATGAAGCCTTTCTTGATTTCGGCAGCTAACTCGTCCATACCAACATGATCAGCACCAGCAGCCTTAGCCTGCTCGGCTAATGCACCCTGGGTGAAAACTAAAACACGTACGGTCTTACCGGTACCGTTAGGTAATACGGCAGCACCACGAACGTTCTGGTCAGACTTAGTAGCATCGATGCCTAACTGAATAGCAACATCAACACTCTCGTTGAACTTAGCTTTAGCGGTTTGCTTTAATAAGGAGAAACCTTCAACTGCGGAGTAAACCTTGGACTTATCAACAGCAGCACGGATCTCTTTCAGGCGTTTTGAAATCTTGGCCATTTAATTAATCCTCCACCTGAATGCCCATGGAGCGAGCAGTACCAGCGATAGAACGAGCAGAAGCCTCGAGGTCTGCACCAGTCATGTCCTGATCTTTCTCTTTAGCGATCTCTAAGCACTGAGCTTTAGTGATCTTACCGGCAATCTCGGTACCTGGCTTGTGAGAAGCAGTCTTTAAGCCTGCAGCTTTCTTAATTAAGAAGGAAGCTGGAGTGGTCTTAGAGATGAAGGTGAAAGACTTATCAGAATATACGGTGATGATAACTGGAACTGGTAAGCCCTTTTCCAACTTTGCAGTCTTTGCATTGAAGGCTTTGCAGAATTCCATGATGTTAACACCGTGCTGACCTAATGCTGGGCCAACTGGAGGAGCAGGATTAGCGTTACCTGCGCCAACCTGTAATTTAATATAGGCAGTAACTTTCTTTGCCATTTGAGGATTTCCTCTGTATTATGGGTAATAACGCATCACTTTGGATGCTTCCCGCGATCAGTAACCCCTGATCGGTAAGGGTTTGTGTCATTGAACACAAAAATATCTGTGAAATTATACAGTAATTTTCCAGACAGTGCAAGATTAATATTAATAATTAATGAAAATCTTAAAGCGCTTAAATTTTTTGGCTCTTCGCCAAATCTGTGGCTAACTAAAATTTTATATCTAATTTTGTTATA
>Freddie_p2__coassemble_1712_pt1 | contig 21116 bp, 29 predicted proteins | sample Freddie_p2__metabat2_high_PE_038 | metagenome-assembled genome bin Freddie_p2 | reverse complement strand
CTGAAACTTCTTTGATGATATTCCAACCAGCAAAATATCCTGTAATGTTAGGTAACCCAGCTTCCAGTTTTTTACCAACTTTGGTTGTATCAGTTGTACCTTCGATAAATCGATTGTTAAAATCTGGGAGGTTAAACGTAGTTGAACCGTCGCCAGCCCCCCACAAAGTGCCGATAACTTTAAACAAATTTGCGAAGGTAGTACGACTTACAGCAGCACCGTTACAGAGTAAATATCCTTCAGGGATAACAGCCCCTGCAAAAGGAACCAAACTACCAGTCGGAATACCAGAAACATCTTTATTATTAGCTGTATTTGCTAAATCATATGCTAATTTTACTGCTTTAGAAGTAGCTGCGAACTCTTCTGAGTCACTATTAATTGCGCTAGATAACTGAACAATACCAGCATCATTTAAAGAAGATTTGCTTCTGATTGCTTCAGCTAACTGATTTACTTTTTGTGTGTCTGGTGTTATTCCTGCTGCTTTAATAGCGTTCACAATTTCTTGAGTCACAGAATCAAACCAGGCTGCTCCTGGCAATGTTGCAGGCACGCCCAATGAAGGATTGCCGTCAGTAGCATGTCCTTGAGAATTCAAGGTTTTGTAATCAGGTGCTGATTCAATTGCATCAGCTTCAAAAAAATTATTCATCTGCTCCTCCGTATTGGAAAATAATATCTGTATGACAAGGCGCTAAGCTTCTTACCATACATTCAAAAAGAACATCGCCCCATTGCGCCAATCTTGCAGATACGCGGCTGGTAGTGAGGAATTTACGCTCATTGATTTTGTTGACTGTGATGGTCATAAACCAATTCGACCATTTAGGACTATATACGCGCTCATTTACTCTTGATGTAACTCTAAAAATTTTAAAATTATCTATACTTACTTCAGAATATCCCAAAGTTTTTCCTATGAGTTTTACAAGCTCAGAAAATGTATATCCTTGAGTTGCATACTTTGTAACAAGCACATTTCTGTAATCTTCAAGCGATGCATCACTATAAGATTTTAAACACTCGTCAGGAACTCCCCATTCATCAAACCAGTCAGTTAAGGTAACAGATGCCGTTCTTGGATCTGCCTCTCTTATAAGAGCTTCAATATCAGCATCTATACGTGCAAATTCACGTGATGCAAGCTCCAGAAGCTTTACGAAATAGCAGCCGTCGTCAAACTGCCAGGCAGGGCCCGGGGGCAACAGAAGCTTAAGCGCCTGGAAATATTCGCTGGCGCTGTGATTTAATCCTGCCATAAAATACTCCCCACGGTCGGCAAATAGCTGCTGTCTTGAACTTCAATGTCTGAATCAGGGCTTACAATCGTATGGTCTTCCTCAGAAGCAATGTCAGAGAGCGCTTTGTTGAGATGCGACAGATAAATCTTTCCGCCGGGCAGGCTCTCATCATTAAATACTTTCCGAATCGCTTGCTCGGCCAGATTGCGGTTTGTAAGCGTATCAGGGGTGATTTTTAAAGTGAAATTAAAAGTCTGAGCAATAGGCGCTAATACGTAGATTGTTGCCAGTACGCTTGCTTTGGAGATTAAGTATGCCTTAACTTTTTCAAGTAAAGTTTCATCCGGAAGCTCTTTGTCAGGACCTAAAATACGTATGACGACTGTGCCGTCCCCCTGTTCTTTCGGATAACACCATGCATCAGACACACCTTCAACTTCTTTAGCCCAAGCAATGAAATCTGATTTGGTGCCCTGACGCGGCGGATTCTGCGTTCTTGCCAGAACTCGTGCTCTTAATTCATCATCAGTTTCCAAGTCAGTGCCGCCTAGAATTTCCTCAACCACCACCGCGCCCGTTACGCCTGCAATCGGTGAGGGCAAAGTAAGTTCTGTGTCTTTATCTATGTTGTACTGCTCCCCGCCAAGCACTGCTCTCACTGGTGCTATGCCTTCGGCGGTAGGTGATCCGGTGGTTTCATACTGATAGCCTGAGGAGGTCTGCACCACTGTTCCTATCGGCGCATCAACAGCGCTCACTGCATACTTAAATTGAATTTTGCCTAAAGCTTTAGTCGCACTCTTGCGCACAATGCCGAAGATTCCAGCAATGCGCTCTAAATACTGCGTGTCGCAGCTGTCTATAAAAAGCTGCTTGCGGCCGTAATTGATGGCGTTGTACAAAGCATGAGAAGCACCTGCAATTACCGCTTCAAACACTGCCAAGTCGCTGCGTCTTAAATGCTCTTCATCAAGCAGCACCTGAGCATCATTATGAATTCTATTGTGAATTTCTTTGAGCGTAGGTCTAATTGATGCCATTAATTAAATCCTCAAGCTTTATGGTGGTGGTTTGATTGTCGATTAAGATATTGATGGTCAGATTTAAAGTGTCGTAATCGCGCTCAGCACTCACGTCTATGGAAGAGCACAAGCCGTCATCAATCAGCCACTGCAGGGACTGCTCGGCGTATTCCTGCGCCTGCATTACAACTTCATCTGTAAGCTTTTGACGAAGCAGCAACCAAAGTTTTGAACCAATTTTGTCTCCAGCAATATTAGATAACGAATCTCCCCACCAGCCGTATGCCGAGCCCTCATAATCATCACTCTCAGAAGCGCGACCCCAGGTCAATAAGCTGATGATGACCGCACGCTGCAGAGTGTCTTTTACGTCAGCTTGCACTTCCTTGTCGTTAACTATAAGCTTCATAGAGATGCCTCATTGCCACTTTAATCTGCTTTGGACACAGATGAGAGAAAGACAAATCAAAAATGGTAAAGCCTGCATCCGTCTTGAGCGCATATGCCAGCACTCCCAGCTCTTCCGTCAGGTTTACAAGCTCATCCCCGGAAATAAAACAGCCGCTGTATTTTAAATAGCGGCCGTCTGATTCGATGGGCTCCATGTGTATAGCCCAGCTTGATTTTGAGGTAATCTCAATAACCGGACATCGTCTTTTGTATATTTTGGCAATCATCTTCATGGTCTAGAACAACTTGGAAACAATAGATTTAATCACATACGGAGCAAATTCTTTAATCATGGCTATTGAGGTAACATAGCCTGCTTTATTTATTGCCTTGACTACTTGTGGAAAAAGTTTTTTATCTTTTACTATATTGGCAAACTCATAACCATCTAAAGTAATTCTTGGATAATTAGTACTATATAAAATTCCACAAGATGCATATTTAACTTCAACACCGTCAACATAGCCAGCTTTAACTAACATATCTAAATGCTTTAAATATTCATCAGGATCATCTAAACCATCGAGAAAAGCTTCAAGATTTTCACTTTCTAAATGTTCAAAAAGTTCAGCAATCTTTGAGTAATCTAATTTCATAAAAATCCCCTATTGTGGCTTACCTGTCGAGCTATCACCGCTTTGAACACCTGAATGAATATGCTTATCTAAGCTTACGCCGTTAGCAACCACATCACCTGTAGTTGTAAGTGAACCTTGCACAGTAGCATTGCCTCCTGATATGGCAAGCCCACCTTGGACTACAATTTGACCTGTCACGGTCAAGGGTCCGTTTATCTGATTTGCCGGAGAGTTAATCACTGTGCTTTGGGCAGTAACATGCACAGAATTGGCAGTAATGTTCACGCTGTCACCGGCATTTATGATGATATTTCCAGTGGTTTTAACTGTAATCGGATCATCCACGCCGTCAATCTCAATGCCTTGCCGCTTAAGATGAATCACGCGCTTTTTGTCATCAAAGATGCACACCTCCCCTGGCTTTAAGTTGGTAATTCTGTAGCGCTTGTCATGCGCCACAATTACAATGCCGTGGCCGTTGTGAGTGTCGGTATAAACCACTAAAGCATCAGTTTGACCATCCGGGAAAGGCTCAGAAGTGAAGCCGTAAGGCTCCATGTGCTCCAAGTCGTATTCCACATATTGATCATTGCTTTCAATCTGCAGGCGTCGCGTCTGCTTCTCGCCATTGGATACTGTTACCGTGCCTTGAATTATGGGGGTCATTTCTTAATATCTGTTTTTGTTTAACTTCAAAGATTGATTACTAATTAATGAATTATTGACTTGAGAGAAAGATTTGCTGGAGCTTGGAGTGTTGGCCTCAGCACCTTTTTTAGGCTCTGTTTTGTATCCCTCAGGAGGGATCACTTCCAGGGTTGTAATCATGCCGCCACTGTTATCGAGAGAAAAATCTACTTTCTGAATCAGCATCTCTTTTTCGTTAAAGCCGAGCATAAAATCCGTGACTTTTACCGTTTGATTTATTTTCCAAAGCTCATTACTTTTTCTCTGTCTCCATCCGTAAACAGTGTAGGTGACTTTCTCATACTGCGCTCGTCGGAAATCGCGCTCGCCTTCAGCTTGATTTAAGCAATTGTCATCTTCCGACACATTGTTAAGGTATTTATATCGGCGCCGGCTGACTTGATCATCCACCGCTCTGCCGTTCGTCTGCAGCTGTCTTCCTGAAACGTTGTCATCGCCTTTCTTGTGCCCTGAGCAAGAATAAGTTTGAAAGAGCTTGGTTGCGTCAAAATCCGCGCTGCCTGTGAGGATATTATTTCCTAAAGTCAAATCATCAGATGCCTTTTGTCCCCCTTTCTTAATCACCAGCAAATCCCCGTTTTCATCATCGGTAATTAAAATGTCATTACCGATGACTACGGCAGCGATGATGTCGTAGAGCGTGCTTTCAGGCTTGACGTTCACATCCTTAACCGCATCAAGCTTCTTTCTAATGTCCGGATCATTGTAAGCTTTGAGTCTGATGCCGTAAGCTCCAACCAGCGTGGCTAAAGCAGTGCCCAGCTTGTCCTTATGCTTAGATCTGGTCGTCACGGAATTGGGATCATACACAATAACATCGCTTGGGGTGGGCGCTACCGTCCAATCATTGTCAAATTGAATAGGATCCCCTTCGGGCCAGGGATTGCACTCTATCAAATCCACGGTCTTGCTGCGCCCTATGATCTGCACATTGATGGAGTGAGCATCGTACCGTATCGGCGTCTTATCTATATACCCGCTCAAGATTAAATCGTCATCAATAAAAATCTGCACCTTATCCCCGGGCTTAAACAAATCATGCAGATGATTCTGCCGGGGCAGCATATAGGTGACTTCAAGCGTAAAAGAGCGGGACAGCTCATTTAATCCGGAGGTAATGGTAACCTTGGTCCAATGACTGAACTCCTGCCCCTTGCACACCAGCCTTACTTTATTCATTTGCACTCCACATTATGGTTGATGCCGTCCATAGAGCCTCTGTTTATGCCGGGCCTGCAGGTGACTGTTTTCCCGTTAATCTGTACCCGGTATTCGTAAGGATCGTCAGGCTGCGGCATTCTATTGTAATCAGCCCAGGTTTTATTTTTGGATCGTTCGCGCAGCTCAATTCTCCATTGTTCCTGACAGGCTTCATCACAGCCTTCCATCTTGGAAGTGTCTGCAGGTCCTGCCAGCACCGGCTCAGGATGTACAAGCTTTTCTTGTTCTACTAAATAATCTAAAACGCTACACCCTGACATCATAATCAGGCTCAAAGCAATCACAGCTAAATTTTTCATCTTAAAACTCCCATATGCTTCTGCTTGAAGTATAGAAGGCAAAACTTAGTTCTGACTTATCTTTAAGGCTTTAACCGGAGTAAAAAGCGGATTGACGATGCCGTTCCGTCTGACAATCTCATCTGCCCGCAGGGCATCTGAGTATTTGTCATAAGCTAAAGTCAAAACTGGAGCTGAGGTTTTTGGAGTAAATTCAAAGAGCTGATTGTCCTGCAGGACTGTCTCGCTCAGATAGTGATAGACGCTGATGATTAAATCATCCAAAGCATTAAACAGCGCATGCTCATCCGTGCCCAAATTCTGCTGCTCCCGGATTAAAATATTCAGCGTCTCATCACGAAGGTCCCTTACCTCATCATCAGCGCGAGTGCTGATTTTATCGTCTTCATCATCCTCATCCAGGGAGGTGCCTATCATGGACACCGCTCCTGCCAGGTTGGCAAGCATCAGCTGTCTTGCATAGGTAGTAACTGCATTATTAGCCTGCTCTATGTTTGTGTTGGTTGCAGTATTGGCCTTTTGAGTAAAGACAGGATTTTTCAATGCTTCTATGACGGCTTTGGAGCTCTTGCGCCAATTTCTGACAGAGTTGATGTAAGCTCCCAGGCCCAAAGCCGAGGCAATGTCCTTTCCAAAATCCTTGGCTCCCAAAGACAAAGCTTGCGCTGCAGTGTTGGCCAGGTTTTCAATGCTGTCTCCAAAATCAAACAGCTTGGAAAGATTGCTGTCTTGCAAAACTCCGAGTATGTCCATATATGAGCCATTGGCGATTTCGTCTATAACTTGGCTATACCCTTCTATTTGCTCCATGGTTAAGCCGAAAGTACTTAAGCTGTCATCTATAAAGCCGTCAACGGCAGAACGCAGCTTATTACCCCAAGATTCAGATATGGATGGATTATTGAGATTGCCTGCCTCGACAAAACTCAAAGTAATTTCAGTGATGCCCTTTTCAAGGTCCCATTTGACTTGAGGCTGAGAGTTAAGATAAACGCTCAGGGTGCCGAGCCACGGATGTACCAATTTTCCGGGCTCATTATTATCTGAAGAAGATTCAAGAGCTTTAAGCAGTCGCTTTGTCTGCGCTATGTACGTCTCACCGACAATGAAGCCTTTGATGTCGAAAGTACGCGCACTGCGACCTAAATCCTCAGTATAAGGCTCATCCCTTTGAGGATATTCATGCGTTACTGTTCTACGGCCGAATTTTACCGTGGAAGAGGTCACTTCAAAGCTTACGCCGTTATATGCAGCTTTCCTTAATTTCGAGCTAAACAGGGACATAAGAGCCTCGCATATTGCCTGTGTCTACCTTGGTTTTAAGATTATTGGAGGTGTTATTGCGCACCACTTCAGCCGTGGCACCCTCGTCAGTGTGGATTTTAATATCCATAGTACCCTCCATTTTGCCACCACTTGCCATAGCTAAAGTATCAGCACTTAATGGTGTAGGAGTTACCTTATTAGCATCAGAACTAAAGAAGCCTGTAACACTATCCCAAATACCTGTTCCAAAGGTCTTGATGTTTGAAAATCCGTCTAAGAGGGAATCATAAGCCTTTGCAAATGGGGCAAAAAAACTTGCCTTAATATCTTCCCATAAAGCTTTCATATCATCAGCTAACACAGAAAACTCTTCAGATACTACTGATGGAAGTTCTTTTACACGGTCCCAGACTGCAACAAAAGTATCAATCTTTGGCGAAAACCAATCTAATAAACCTTGCCATATATCTTTTACCCAAGCGCAGACCTCATCCCAATTCTCATAAAGCTCATAACCTGCATAAATAAGCCCAGCAATTGCCGCAACAATCGCAGCTGCAATCAAAATGACAGGATTAGCTAATAAGGCAGCGTTTAAGCCCCACAGAGCCTTAGCAACTCCTGCAATTGAACTTATAGTTGATATTAATGAAGTCGCAAAATTAAGAGCAAACACCGCACCTACTGCAATCGCAACTGTCTTAAGACCACCTAAACTATCAAAAAGTTCATATGACTTTTTAGCAAAATCTATTGCCCCTGTAATGCAAGCTTTAAAATCTATTTGCTTTAATGCATTAGCTACATCTTTTGCAATATCAGCAATGGAAGTAGCAATCCATTCTCGGTTAGCTGCAATACATTCCGTTAACGATTCTACTAAAGGAGTTAAAACAGGTAAAACCTTTTGAGCAATTGCAAATTGAACACCTTGCAAAGAAGTTTGTAGGCGGTTCATCGCGTCATCATATTCACCAGCCACATCGAGCACGTCATCTTCAAGCACAATGCCTAAATGCTCAGCGTCGTTAGCTAACTCATTTAAGCCCTCAGAGCCTTGTTCGAGCATCTGAATTAGGCCTTGTCCAGATTTGCCAAAGAGTGTTGTTGCTATGTACGACTTCTGTGTAGCTGTTTCTTGTGAGCGCATACAGTTAGCAATTTCAGGCAATAACTCTGTTGCAGTTTTTAGATGACCATTAGCGTCATAAAGACTGACGCCTAACTGCTTAAACATCTCAGGAATAGCTTTATTTTTTCCGGATGCGACCTGGCCAAGATTTTTGCCCAAGATTTCTACCGCGCCCGCCAGATCTTCACCTGAAGAACCTGACATTAGTGCAGCATACTGAAACTTCTGTAAGTCTTGCGCAGACGCTCCAATTTTAGCAGCTAAATCGCCAACTCCTGTAGAGTACTCAACAAAAGAGCTTAAAGAGCTTGCAACGGTTGCGCCTAAAGAGGCCATAACACCAGCTAGTGGCGCAAAAGTCATAGCTCCTAAGGAGGTAGCGTTTTCACTAAAATCTTTTAAAGTTGCTTCTGTAGTTTTAAAGTTTTTTCTTAACTCTTTTAAGTTTTTCGAAGCTTGATCAGCAACGACAGAGAATATTGTTTTAATTTCTTGCTTTTTCTCTGCCATTTTTTATCTCCTTGATTTTTTCAAATCCTGAGCGATGCGATTTGCCTGCTCAGACATTTCTATTATTTCATCTATAGGGGCATTCATGAGCTCATGTGGACTTATTCGCCAAAAATAGGCTAATGAATACACTGTATCTACTGCTGTTTTTAGTGAGGCTTCTGAACCGAGCCCCCACTCTCGAAAAAACTTAACAAGACATTAGTGCAAGTCATGAAATCAGAAAAAGTGAGCTGATTTATCACAGATGGAGGCAAGGCAGTAATTGCTTCTAAATATTTCGCACATACGTCGATATTAAAACCATCAACACCATTTGCTGTAATCTTAACTGGCAAACCAAGCTTACGAATTAATGACAAATTAGGACGCGTAATCTCAAGCTCAGATATCTCATTATTTCCGTGTTTGATACTCTCTTCTAACTTCACAATCATTTTTACTTACCTGCCTGTAAAAATCCATCAATGCCTTGAAACTCTAAAGAAGTTGTTCCATCGCTCATTGAGCCTGAAATTTCACCTACAAGCCAAGCTTGGGATAAGGTGTAAACCCAGCCGTTGGCGAGCTCTGCGGTAATCGTCATGTTGTCACTCTTTGCGATTTTGGAGATTGGGAAGCTCGGGGTTAAAAAAGCTGAACACTTCACGTATGGGATGCGTTTGGTTTCACTATAACCAGCAACACCTGTACTACCAACTTTTGTTTCACGAATCACATCTGTTAAAGGAATTTCAACGCTACCTTCGACGGCCAGTTGCTCACCGTCGACTTTGATATAACAAGTGCCAGCAAATCTTTTACTATCAGACATTTAAATCTCCTTAAACATTTTCTGAGTACTGCAATCTAAACTGTGCTTGTAACGCAAAAATTCTCAGCTGATTTACTAAATCAGGTGGTAACAGCACGTCAAGGCGATTTGGGTCGTCTGCATTGCGCTCTACAATCAGATACTTAGCGAATAAATTAGTATTCTCCACTAACCCCTTTCGTTCTAATTGCTTATATTGAGCAATAAGTTCGGATTTTATGATTGCAGGAGTCACGATAGCCTGACCAGGCCCGAAATTAGTTCCGTCAGAGGCTAATTTATGACGTGGATATTTCGAACTGATTACACCTTTTAAAGTTGTAATAATCTCAGCTAAAGTGAACATAGTAGTCACATCTAAGTATGAGTTATCAGCATCGCCGAATTTGTTTGTCTGATAAGTCGTGATGGCTCGCTGAATCATTACGGTTCCGGCGGTGTCATATAAAGTTGCGATGCCGTTATGCAAGAGAGTATTTTGTTCATTAAAGCCAAATTTATCTTCCATGGCAGGTGCCATGATTCCTACAAGCTCTCGAGTTTGTAACGGTCTAGCAGGATCGTTGGAGAGACACACTGCAGCGGCACCCGTGATAGCTCCCGCTAGAACAAATGCAGGCTCTGGATGCTTTGCCTCACAGCCAAACACTGACACGTGTTGGTCGTTGCGAGCTTTCCCGAGCTTTACTAGATTCTCAGCTGTGTCCTTTTTCACACTGAAAACATGGCCATATTGCATTCGAGCATATGACCATCTCCCGGTGGCATCTTGCATCTCGTCTTGACAAGCATCTAACACAGTTGCATCACAGGATTGAATGCCAATGTAGTAAAAAGTATCTGCTTTAATTGCTTCAAAGGCCTTCTTATAGTCAATATCTCCAGTACCGCCAGACAGAGCAGTAATCTCAACACTTAAACCTTGAACGGCCTCTTCACCGCCGGCATAACCCTGTAAGTTAAGATTAAGTGGAATGTCATTGCCATAAGTGCCAACTTGTTTAGCTGTAACTTTAACAACTTTTTGTTCACCTGTCTCATCTAAAGATGCCTGAACAGGTAAATCTTTGTGCGCAGTGATAGCATCGATGATAGCTTGAGCAATTTCGGTGTCTTTTGCACCTGAAGCTACAGGAATCGCAACTTTAGTGCTACCTACATAGAGCGAAATATTTCCTGATGCAATTGAAGTGCCTGCTAATGTAATTTTTCCACTTGCCGCTGTTCCACTGACCGACATTGGCAAACACCATAACTCACCTGCAGTATCTTGATTACGATAAGCTTCGGCCATTATGGTCAATGGTGCTCCACGACCGAACAAGTTTTTAGCCTGTGTCGATGTTGAAATTAAGTAAGGTTTTTCTGCTGTTGCTGTATCGCCTATATGCTGAGCGATAAGTAAACTCTTTTTTTGAGCTTTAGCTGTATTGGCCATAGAGTTATCGAGCTCTGCGTAAAAAAGAGGAACTCGAATATCTGATGGTATGTAATTGTAACTAATAGCCATTTTATCTCCTACCATAAATCTTTAACTAAAACTTGTGCGTCAATTTGTCCATCTGGTTTGAATGTCTTAGGTTCAATTTTGTCGACATCAATCGACACGCTTCTAAGTTCAGTTGTCTCTGCTTCAAGTTGCTGAGGAATTCTTGTATCTTGAACTGATATTACATAAGGACAACTGAATTCAAGCTGTACGAATAAAGCAGCAGGACACATAGACGAATCAAGCAACTGATAATTGCTGTACTCGTATGTACAGTTTTTATCGCCCAGTGGGGCCCATCCTAAGAGTGCTTTAAATACTTCTGCTTTTAACTCTTCCGCAACATCGACAGCACTCTGTCCGCGCACATCTTGACTCGATACAACCAAAACAACAGCAACAGTTGCATCAATTTCTTGATAGTAAGAATTTTCTAATCTTTGTAGGGTTTGTGGGTTTTCTGAGATTGTAAAAACGTATGCTGCTGGCAGTGATTCTGGATTGATAGCGTTAGATAAGTTTTGATATTCACAAGCGCCGAATACGCGCTCTTTAAAGCTTGTACATCGTTCACGTAACGCTTGAATGGTGCTCGAGACTTTCATTTTTAATCTCCAAAGCCTTTTATGCTGTCTATTACAGCATCTTCAATGATGGCTTTAGTTTGGGGCTCTGTAAGCTTTGTAGCTTCAACAATGGGATTTTTACGAGGTTTTAAAGTTCCATTTTTTTTGCCGTAAAAAAGAACAGCTGGATAAAACATATCTGTATCTTTTATCGTATCAACTTGAGTTCTTGACCAAAATTTGCCTTGTCTTTTTGACGCATGATTGCGAATGGCTCTGCGCATTCGTCCTGTTCGTCGCCCTGGGATCTCACCAGGTTTTGAAACTTCTTTAGTTGAACATAATTTTTTAGCCTGCTTACTTACAACTTTTGAAGCTTCACGCAAGCCTTTCATAAGCACTTTTCTGTCTATATCTTTTACTTTTAACAACTTCGGCATTTGTAAAGACACTGTTAAAAAGTTCTTCATAACAAGCTCTCAGCCATCATTGAAGATGTAGTATTCTCCAGATTTTTATTTTCAGGCTGAATATCACCAAGTTCGCAGGCTTCGACCACAGTGAAGACACCTTCACCATTTGCATCAGTTACTCGAGTAGGTCTGAAATAACGACCATCGCACAGAATTAAAACACCGTGGCTTATAGATAATGCGTCTGTTTTTCTTTTAACTGACCTAAACCAAAACCGATGTGTGGCTTTCTGTTCGACTTGAACAGAGCTCCAATACAAGGCACCTGTTGGTTCAATCTTCGCCCAGCAATTAAAAAGCAAATAATCTATTTGTTTTACTTCGTGATTTTTTAAAGGGTAATCTATGCGTTTTACAAGACTGATGAAATGCTTAAGCTCGCCAGCCTCTGGTATTGAAATAGCCATACTTAATCATCTCTGTCATAAAGGATGAAAGGATCTAAAAGATGCTCAAAATGCACACTTAGGCTCGCTGTTGTCGATAGCTCTCTATGCGCATACATATCTCCAACAGCGCACAAAACATACTGCTTAATGCACGCTGGAACATCATTAATGGATTTTGCTAAAGCTTTGCTATCTTGTCTAAAGATGACTTCTCGCATAAGACGATGCTCTGCGTCAAGTGTGGCGCTCAGTGCATACTGCTTAAGCAAAGTATCTTCGTTAGCATGGTTTATTCTTAAGTGAGCTTTAAGCTCTTCTATAGTTACGGGCAAAACAGGGACCGTTTCTTGATAAATCATTTTTAAGCCTATAAAAAAGCCCTCACTAAAAAAGTAAGGGCTTGGTCCTAAGTTAGCGCAAGTTATTCAGTTGGAATTTTCCAAGCACCACCATAGATTGCTGGGACTTGTTCAATAGCGAAACCTAAACGTCGTTCAACTCGTAAAGTGATCAAGTTCTGAGTGAAGTTGCTTGAGTCACTTTCAGACATAGCTAAAGACATAGCCTCACGATCATAGATGGTTCCTGCAAGTGAGAAGTTAGCAAGTAAGAACTTCTCTGCAGGGACACTTGCAGAGGTAATGACAGGGACGCCCCATAAAGACTTAGTTGCAACAGTCTGAGGACCGCCTAAGAGATATCTTCCCTGCTTATCTTTTAAAGCAGCTAAAGCAGTCCAATCTGCAGGATTAAAAACAAAGTACTCTGGTGTGATGTTAGAGCTTTCCATTTTGCTCTTTAAAAACAGCGCATAGTCGAATAAATCAGCTCCTGCTGGTAATTTTGGCTGAAGTTCCTTGCTAGGATCAGTGAAATTTCCAGTATTTAATAAGCCTGGAAGCTCAGAAGCGTTACCTTTGCCAGTGATGAGTTGAGCTTCAATTTTGGCGCTTAAACCGTACTGAAGTTTTTGATTAATATACGCTGTTAACGCTACAGAATCTGCAGCCAATTGTCTTGTGATGCGTGTCCAGTGCGCAACAGTGACAATTTCGGCTGTTTTTATTGTTGGTGCAATAAAAGTAGTTTCAGGCTTATTCCCTGCTTCGGCAACCACCGCTGCATTATTAGTCATTGCACCTTCTTTTACATATTGCACTGAGTTTTCAGAAATGGGCACATGCGCAAATAAGGCTTCAATTTGCAAAGGGGCATCAGGTAAAGTTAAAATTCCCGGTCTCATGTAAGGAGCTGATACACTTGAACGAGATGCGCTATTTGATGCGGCTGTTGTTACTGCAGTTTTATCAAACTCAATGATCGCCCTATGAGTGTCACCAAAATTTTGGTAAGCGGTTGATTTTACAAACATATCACCTAAAGATGAAGTGTGTGTTTTATCATCTGAAGGAAAATTTAAGCTTTTTTGTTCAATTTCATTTAAAGCCTTAGCAAGTTTAGTTTGCTCTTTTCCTAAGCGTTCAATTTCAGATGTTACTGCTTTTTGTGATGCTTTATTGTCTTTTTCCAAATGTGTTAATTTTTCATCGATTAAATCTAAACTCTTAATAATATCTTCCATGTCTCACCTTTTAAAATCTATTTAAGATCTGTTGAATTTTGAGTTTAATTTCTTCTTGTTTTTCAACTTCTCGCTGATTGGCAAGAACTCTTTTAGCAATTGAGATAATCTCTTTTGCTTTATTTCGTGAGGCACCAGCATCACGCAAGCATCTCTCAAAATCTGTTATGTTGTTACATGCATTAAAATCGCTTTTAACTGTTAAAATTCTTGCTGATTCGTCAGCTGGAAAGTTAACAATAGAGATTTCATATAGCTTCGCAACGTTCTTAATACGATGGTGATTGTCTTCTATAGCTTCGTAATCTTCATCGTTGACCTGCATTCCCACACTTAAGCCAGTGATTGAACCGAATTTAATAGCGTTATAGATTGCCTGTGCTTTTTCCTGACTTAAATCTAAAGCACCTTCAACTTTTAGGCCTATCTCGTCTTTCGATAGGCTTGTCCATTTTCCGATTGGTACTTCATATCGGTCATGATTAAAGAACATTAATGGTATTTGTTTCTCTACGATAACGTTATCGTACGCGGTAGATAAAATCGTATCACCGTAGCTGTCGAATAAATTGAACGCCGAAGCATAGCCAGAAATTTTGCCATCATCATGAGCTTCGACCTCTCTAAAAGTTTTATAAAATTGCATGTTTCTACCTACTGTCTTATTGGCTCTGTTGATAGTTGTGTTTGCTTGGTCTGACTTGCGTCAGTGTGGCCTAACTTATCAAGTGGTACTAAGTTATTTTGGCAAGTCAACTCGTCACCATCAGGCATCGGAGGCAAGTTCTCTTCAATACGAACTTCATTGCGAGTTTTCCAGCCGTTTTGAACGGCTTGTGCGTTCATTGCAGAGCGGTCTTTGTCAGTTGCTCGAAGAAGAAATGGAAGATAAAAACTTACTTCGTGATTGTATTTTTCTTCAAGGCATGGCAAGCGTTTCATAATGGCCTGCTCTAAACTCCTACAAATAGGCAAGATTGTATTCTTATAGAAGTTGGCTGTTACCTGCTCAATATTAGAGCCGGCAGCACCACCATCAGTGTTGATTAACGCAGGAGGGACACTAAACCATCTGCATAACTCTTCTACTGTGAATTTTCTCGTCTCTAACAGCTGAGTGTCCGCCGGAGACAAAGCCATTTGTTTAAAGTCCAAACCACAAGGTAAAACCGGAATGCCGTTACTTTGTCTTGCAGCCTGAAAAGCTTCTGCGATCTCAACTTTCTGTGCTTTATTGACTGTTGCAGATGCTGACAAAATACCATTCACTTTGCCTCTGTTGCGGTATAAATCCACAGCAGTTTCCTGCGACAAAGCACTTTCAGTTATGGATGCTCTCATATAGTCAAGCTTAGATAAGCCAATTAAGCCGTTTCCGAGACATTTCCAATGCAAAATTTGTTCAGGCTTGTACTGCGCAACTTTCGAGTTTTTATCATAGTATTGATAAATGATATTGCCGTGATCATTTTGAAAAACCTGCATTTGGTCTGGATTTAAGGGATATAAAGCTTTAACTGTTTTATCCGTTTTACGGACTATCAAGGCATAAGCATTGCCACGTAAAGCCCAGTGCATAACCATCGTCTGCCAAAACTCGAACGGTGTCATGGAATAATTAGGACTGACGTTCACAATGTAATTTAAATTACACTTTGTATCTCTGGTTTTTGAGCCATCAGCTTCAATTAAATAAGTATGAATAGGCAAAGACGCAATTGAACGAGACAGCAAGTCCACACACGCCCACACAGTAGATATCTGTAAGCCATTTTCAGGACTATATGATTGAGCGTTACTGACTGTTGATGTCTGTGGAGTCGAAACTTGCCAACCTTTATGATCGGAAAGATTACTCAACCACGCCCCAAACCACTTCGTAAACCCCATATTTTTTTTATCTCTTAGATTATTAAAGGTCCAACGTCTTCAACATGAAGTTCAAGATCAACGTTAAGTGCAATTGTTCGATTTATAGCCATAATCAATGCAACCACACCATCAATTTTATTATTTGGCTGTTCTTTTCGAGGATAGATGTTGTCTTTAGCATCTAAGTGAGCTACTACATTAGATACCATCCACTCTAGGACAGGATTACCATCAGTGTGTAATCTCTTATCGTAAACTAGTGCTTGCAGCTCTTTCATGGGCTCAGAAAAATTCAAAACTGTAGGCTTAAGCTCCACCATAGGTAAACCTTCATCCATCAAGTTTTGCGCTAACTGATAAGCCTGCCATGGATCAAAAGCGATTGCTTTAACATCATACTGTTTTGTATCATCAAGGATGTATTCTTGAATTGCTTGAAGATCATTCACAGGGCCATCTGTGATGTGAATTAGTTCTTGTTTAGACCAGCCTTTGTATTGACTATTAGATGACATCTGAACTGTTTCTGATGGCAACCAGAATTCCGGAAAAACGTAATAATGAACCTTATCATCCTGTTCTTTTCGGAAGAACAATCTAACTACAGCTGTGATATCTGTCTTGGCAGCTAAATCGATAGCATAAACGCATGGTGCGCCTAAGAACTCAGAGATCTCCACATCTGGTCTATAGCACTTTCTCCACTTCAGCATCTGCATCCAGGCAGCATCAGCATTACACCATAGATCTAAATGTTTTGTTTTAAAGCCATTCTCCGCACTTGGATCAGCTAAAGCTTTTGTGCGATTAGCCAAGATGGCTTTGGGCATAACTGAAATACCCCAGTTTGGGTTTGCCTTGATAAGTGCATCATCGCTACGCCAATCATCACCATCATCAAGGGAATATATGATTCCAAATTGACTTTCCTCTTTTACATCGCCTTTTAAAATTTTGGTGACAAAGCGCCTAACCTCCATGCAGATGCCATCAAGCGTAAAACCTGCAGTAGTGATGCACCATAACAAAGGCTGTGAACGCTTTCCGATGGAAGTTTGTACCACCTCATAAACTTCTCGTGTCTTATGAGCGTGAAGCTCATCAATAATTCCACAATGCGTATTTAAGCCATCAAGGGTTGAGGCGTCAGCACTCTTAGCTAAGAATTTTGAATTGGTGCCTAAGACGACCAAGCTCTTAGCCAGAACTGACAATCCAAATGCTGCCTTAAGGTTGCTATTAGCTCGAGCCATAGCCTGAGCATCATTAAAGACAATTGCAGCTTGATCACGAGTTGTTGCGAAGCTGTAAATATCAGCGCCTTTCTCACCATCAGCACACAGCATATAAAGAGCCACGCCCGATGAGAGCGCGCTCTTGCCATTGCCGCGAGGAACTTCAATATATACTTGCTGATAGCGCCTAAAGCCCTGCTTATCCACCCAGCCAAAAACAGTTGTAAGGATGAAGATTTGCCAAGGTTCAAGCTTAATATTTTGACCTGCAAGAGGGCCTTTGACATGGGTTAAAAGCTCAATAAATTTACACACTCTAGAAGCTCGTACTTCATCGAAGTGATATTCCCAGCGTTTTCGCTTAAGGTCGTTTTTCTGTCGCTGACAGGAAAGCTTCACATAATTACACGCTAAAACCTTTCCTGTTAGGACGTCATAAATATATTTGTTTGCGAGATCGATATAATTACGTGTCATAAATCTAGGAAATCGTTATTTTTCTCATCCTGCTTTGCAATTGAAATCTTAGAGCGTGATGCAGGAGTAAACCCCATTTCTGTCATATAACGCCTTAATGTATCCTGCAAAACCATTTGCGTTTTGATTAAAGGATGAGCCATTGAAAGCCCTGTATCTTCATTCAAAAAAGTTAAACCTTCACGTTTTAATACCTTTTGAACTTCTACAAGCTCTGCATAAGTTATGCACCACTGTTCGAATGTCGCAAAATCTAAGCTTGTTAGTAACTCTGTAGGAGCTTGTGACAAAGCAAACCTCCAGGCATTCTTTGCTATGGTACTTAAATGCCTAGGCGGTTCAATCTGTTGTAAAGGTATTTGAGGATTTGGCTCGTTTTGATTTGTTCTGCAAGGCTGTAAAGTTCCCTGTAGTTTTTTAACTGCTGTAGGTTTTCGAGGTCGAGCCATAATTTTTTATTATGTTTTTTTTATAAAGATTTGAAAAATTAGCAAAAAGCTCCATTTTGCACGCAAAAATTAAAAACTAGCGGGTCGGTTCTAAACGCTTTAGGAAAACTTTTCAACTCCCCCTATGGGTAGCATGGCCAAAGCCGCCATCTTCGGTAGCAGTCTTTCTTGAATGGCATTCATGACAAAGAGCTTGCCAATTTTTTACATTCCAAAAAAGTTTTGTATTCCCTTTATGGGGAATAATATGATCAACTTCAGTTGCAGGAGTTGTTCTTCCTTGTTTTAAGCATTCTGCGCATAAGGGATGCTGTGCTAAGAATACTTTTGCAGACTTAAGCCAAAAATTAGAATATCCGCGCTCGGTACGTGTACCGCGCTGTGCATCTCGTACTCTTAATTCTTTTTTGTGCTGTTCTTGATGTTTGGCGCAATATCTTGCCTTTGGTAAAGCATAATCTCTGCAGCCAGGGTGCTGGCAAGGTTGTTTAAAAGCTTTAGTCATGCTACCCAAATATATTTTATTTATTTAGTTCTATAAAAAGATCTATCAACTCATTGTAGTGAGCAGCTGTAATGTCGCAGTCACGCGCAATAACTAATTGCCGCTCATATAATCTTTGAAGTTTTGCTCTGTGCTGCTCAGTGCATTTACTTGTACTTTTTGAAATTGAGCCGGAAGAGCCGGAAGCTGCGGGCACACTGTCCTGACTACTGGCACTTGACTTTGACAAGCTGTCATTGAGCAGCTTATGATAATGAGCATTAACAGCGTCAATAGCTTCTTTAGCTTGTCTTGTTGTCTTATCAAGTTTTTCTCTATATTCTTGCTCTTTACTTCTAGCATCTTCAACTGCTTGTATTTGCTGCTGCAGTTCTTTGTTAATGTAATTCTGCATGTTGTTTTCATAGCGCAGTCCATTGACAAACCAGCCTGCCCAGAAAGCAATAACAGCAATACTTAAATAATTCATAGTTCACTTAAAAATAATCGACGCTCTGCTTGTCGTCTTAATGTCAAACCTTTGACTTCAATCTTTTTGCGAGTGTCAGGAGAAGCTGCCTTGTTCCATCTCAAAAATTCGTCGGCAGCTCCTTGAATATCTCCTGCTTTAAATTTTTTCAGCAATGTAGATGCTGCAAGTGAACCAACACCAACGTTAAAAGCAAAGCAGACTAGTGCATCGAACTGACTCTGCGTACAAGAGCCTTCTTTTACAAGATTTGTCACAGCTTTTTCAAAGTAAGCTAAATCGCTAAGCAGCAAGCATTCAGCTTCTTTTTGTGTTATTAGCATATCTTTTGTGACATTAGAGGTATGACCATAGCCGATTGTCCATACGCCTGCCGGACATCTGTACGCTTTAGTAGATAAGCCCTCAAAAGTGCGTATCAAGCTTAACCCCGCATCACTAATCTTCATCTTTTATCTTTAACCTTTGCTTATAATTGAATGTAAATCTGCTTTAAATTCTGTAAAATCAATAACTTCTCGACGAAAAAGGATTTTTTCAAGCTCGTTCACTGAGCGAAAGTACTTAAGCTCTAAAGCTAAGTGCTTTTTAAAGCGCTCTACACTTTTTAAAGCTTCGGCTTTAGAGTCGTAAGGCTCTTTCTTTTTCTCTTCTTGAACATAAAAAGAAACGCTTAAACAAAATCCGTTATCTGCAACTTCTTTAGCAGTAACCGCGCGCTTTAAATTCTTTTCGTGGTCATAAAAAAGTATGTCTCTTGTAGTCTTATGCTTACTTAAGACCAAGGCGACAGTCGCAATTTTGGTATCGACAAAGTAATCTCCTTGAAAATAGTGAACTTCTTTAACAAAGTTTTGCTCAATCAACCACTTACGAATTTTACCTTCTGCGTTACCTCTGTAAGTAACACCCGGGAAACACAAACACACTGCGATTCCATCGTCTGCAAGATAATTCAAGATGTGAGCTATAAAGGCGTAATCGGCTTTACTCTTGGGTGGTAAAGCTGGCAAGCACTTAAAACGCTCATCATTCTTTAAAGCATCTGCATCCCACTTAACAGAAAATGGCGGATTAGCGATGATTGCTTTGAATTTTTTGGTTTTAAAAGCCGGATTCACAAGAGTATCGCCCGCAATAACTTCTGCATTTTTTTAGCGAGTTTTGAGCAATTTCCGCTTGGCCTGCATCAAGCTCTTGACCATACTTTTTTACATCGTCATCAAAGACTTTTAAGAGCGAGCCTGCTCCACAAGTAGGGTCATACACTTCTTTTACATCTTGAGGTAAAAGCGCTTTCAGCTCTTGTGCCATCTTGTCAGAGCTATAAAAAACACCATGTTTTTTAAAGTCCTCTTTTACGCTTTTAAGATTTTTTTCGACTCCAGCGCCAAACTTGATATCACTCATCTTGAAGTTCACTAATTCTTTGATTTAAAAGCTTAATTGCCTCATCAATTCCAACGATACAAACCGCGCCCGAAGGCTCAAACAGGGCTCGTAAAACAGTGAATTTTTTACGATATTCAACTAGGATTTTTGCTGCTAGATATCTACCATCACCTTCTGGATGTAACCATGTATAGCTAAGTACATCTTGCTTAGCTAAGCGTCTCAGATACCAGCGAGCTTTCTCAAGATTAAGTTTTTCGCCATCCTTATGGTGACGCGCTCTAATGATGTACTTAACTGCGTTGCCTAGACAAAAGTTATAGCACTCACAGATATCGATAGGCTCATAGCGCTTACCATCAACACACACAGCTTCATCTTTATAGTGAGCTGGATTAGTTCTGTCTTCCATGCCTTTACCTCTTTAAAATCATTGCTAAAAGAGCAACGACACAAGCTAAAGTGATATACAAGCTCGCGTTACCGGTTATGGCGAGAACGAACGCAACACCCCACTCCGAAGCATAAATCACACTCGCCAGCAGTGGGTAACTAAGTTTTTTAAGTTTTACCATTGCGTTCCTCCTCAAAAGATTGAGGATTTATCTTTTTAAAAGCCATCTCATAGATGCGGCCTGCACCTAAAAACCCAATTGCAATACCATACGGGATGGAGTCTTCGTAACTAAACCGGTCAGGGACTAATCGCCATGCCAGCCAGCAGATTCCTAAAGCACCAATACCACATAAAGCAGCATCTAAGCGCCTTTTTGACTCTGTAGGAGGCTTATTGCGCAGCTTCGACCTTAAGAGAGCAACAATTCCTGCAGCAAGTCCTGCAAGGCTGAATTGAGTGTATGGAGAAGATAAAAAGGCATTCAGCAATTTTTACATCCTCCGAAAATAAAAAAAGGAGGCTTTTTTAGTATGAACCCTGAAATTGATCACTTAAGTTTCTAAGTCATACTAGCAGA
>Freddie_p2__coassemble_1703_pt1 | contig 21278 bp, 16 predicted proteins | sample Freddie_p2__metabat2_high_PE_038 | metagenome-assembled genome bin Freddie_p2 | reverse complement strand
TTGGACTTTCATGGTGCGTCAACCTAGATAACTAAATTGACGCACTTTTTGGGTAACTTTAACTTTTTTATCAAACAAAAATGCAAAAAGCCCATCAAAAGATGGGCTTTTCTTTATTGCCAATAAAATATTATTTATCAGCAAATGGATCTTCTAAAGTAATAGTCTGGCTACGCTCAGGACCTGTAGATAAGATTGCCACCTTAGTGCCAGAGAGCTCTTCAATACGCTTAATGTAATTCTGAGCATTCTTAGGTAAATCATCCCAAGAAGTTACACCAAAGGTAGACTCCTTCCAACCAGGTAAGGTCTCATATACAGGGGTTACACCCTCATACTCAGCTGCAGCTAAAGGAGGCAGATTGGAAATGGTACCATCTGCAAACTTATAAGCGGTGCAAATCTTAAGCTCATCCATACCATCTAAAACGTCCATCTTCATTAAAGCTAAACCAGAGATGGAGTTGATAGTAACAGCACGGCGCATAGCAACAGCATCATACCAACCAGTACGACGAGGACGACCGGTTACAGCGCCAAACTCATGACCACGACGACGAATGTCTTCACCAGTCTCATCATTAAGTTCAGTTGGGTATGGGCCGCCACCTACACGAGTGGTATAGACCTTGGCAATACCTAAAACATATTCAATGTCTAAAGGACCTGCGCCTGAACCTGTTACACAACCACCTGCAACAGTGTTAGAGGAGGTTACATATGGATAAGTACCATAGTCAATATCAAGGAAAGTACCCTGAGCCCCCTCAAAGAGGATTTTCTTATTTTGACGACGGCCTTCAGCTAAGATCTCAGAGATATCAGCAATCATAGCTAACAGACGATCACGTAAAGGCTCAATAGCAGCCATTACAGACTCAAAGGTAACCTCAGGCTCATGATAGTAGTTCTTGAGCATGAAATTGCGGTAATCAAGTAAAGACTTAAGCTTTACCTTGAAGGTTTCCATATCTTTAAGATCGCCAATACGTAAGCCACGACGAGCAACCTTATCCTCATAGCAAGGGCCAATACCACGACCGGTAGTACCAATAGCATTCTTACCACGAAGTTTCTCAGCACCTCTATCAATTGCTGGGTGAATTGGTAATAAAAGAGCACTGGCAGCTGAAACCTTAATACGCTCCTCTACATTGCTTACACCAGCTTTAACAAGCTCAGAGATTTCCTCAAATAAAGCAATTGGGTTAACAACAACACCAGAACCAATTAAGCATAAGCAGCCTGGGTGCAGAATTCCAGAAGGGACGAGTCTGACGACTACTTTGCGATCGCTTACAACTAAGGTATGACCGGCATTGTTTCCACCTTGGCTGCGTACGACCATATTGGCCTTTGAAGTCAGAAGATCGGCGACTTTACCTTTACCTTCATCGCCCCACTGTGTGCCAAGCACAATAACATTATTCATGTTTTTTCCTCGTCCCGGTTAATACCGGGGATTTTGCCATTTATAAACAAAGCAGATCTGCCTTACGGCAGATCCCCCTAAAATCTATTTTGCTTTACCAAAAGCATTATTAAAGAACTTGAAGAACTCGCTATCAGGTTTTAAGACTAAAACATCATCACCTGAGCTCATTGACTGCTTATAAGCTTCCATAGAACGCAAGAACTCATAAAGTTCCGGGCTACGATTATACGCGTCAGCATAAATTCTGGTAGCCTCTGCATCACCTTCACCGCGTAATTTACGCGCATTTCGCTCAGCTTCAGCGATTTTAACCACAACCTCACGGTCAGCCTGAGCCTTAATAGCCTCAGCTTCACGACGGCCTTCTGAACGGTGTAATTTAGCTACAGCATCACGCTCAGCACGCATGCGCTGATAAATAGAATTTGATACCTCAGGCGGTAAATTGATTTGCTTTATACGCACATCAACAATTTTCACACCTAAAGCTTTAGCAGAAGAACCAATATCACGCAAAGCATTTTGCATTACCTGATCGCGCTTAGAACTTACTACAGGATCTTCATTATTTAAAGATTTGTCATCTAAAACTGCATCAAATTCGTTTTCAACACTATCATTATTAGCACCAGAGACTAACTCATGAATAGTCAAACGACCAATTTGGCTTCTTAAAGAGTTGTTAATACGGCGACGTAATAACTCCTCAGCTTGCATCTTATTACCACCTGCTGTGGTTAAATAATAAGTAGCGGCATCTTCAATTTGCCATTTAACATATGAATCAATAATAACGTCTTTCTTCTCAGATGTAACAAAACGATCAGCGCTTGAACTAATAGTTTGAATACGTACATCCATAGGTTTTACTTTATCGATAAACGGGATCTTAAAGTGAAGACCAGGATCGACAATCTTTAAAGACTGCTCGCTATCACGAACGACCTTACCAAAACGAGTAACAATGCCCTTGCTACCCTCTGAAATCACATAGCAACCATTAAAAGCAAAGAAGCCAACAAGAATTAACAGTGCTAAAACTAAATTTAAATTGATTTTACGCATTATCTGCCTCTCCTAATATTAGGATAGCCGGACTGACTTAAAGGAGGATATGAGGTTGTAGTCTTCACATCTTCTACAGGAGTTTCTGTACTTTGTGGTGCAGATGGAACATGAATTTGCTCTTGTACTGCCATACTCTTCTCAGAATCACTGTCTTTCTTTACCATCTGATCTTGAGGTAATGGCATATATAACATAGGAGTCTGACCTGCAGGAGTATCAATTACAACCTTACGAGAGTTACTCAATACCTCTTGCATAGTATCAAGATAAATACGCTTGCGAGTAATCTCAGGAGCGGCTAAATACTCAGGTAAAACCTCTTCAAAACGAGCGACCTCACCTTGAGCTTTCAATACTACCTGTGAACGATAACCTTCAGCTTCTTGACGAATACGCTGAACTTGGCCTTCAGCTCGAGGTAAAACCTCGTTTGCATAAGCTTCAGCTTCTCTCTTATAGCGTTGCTCATCTTCTTGTGCAGCAATTGCATCGTCAAATGCAGCCTTTACCTGATCTGGGGCTCTTGCAGGCAAGAAGTTAACATCAACAATAGAAAGGCCTGTATTATAAGGCTCAATAATAGAGGTTAATAAATCACGGGTATTTTGACGTACCATCTCACGACCTGAGGTCAAAATATCATCCATAAGAGTATGACCTACCACAAAACGCAAAGCACTATCGGTAGCCTCAAGCAAAGTATGATCTGGATTTACAACAGAATAAAGGTAACGTACAGGATCAGCAATTCGATACTGAACATCCATCTCGACTAAGACAACATTTTCATCTTCAGTGAGCATAGTACCGGATGACTGAATCGCACGAACCTGTTCAATATCAACAACATTTACGCTATCAATACCTGTAAATTTCCAGCGTAAACCAGGATCGACAACGTCATAAACCTTACCAAAGCGCAATACAACACCGCGCTCAGCTTCACGCACAGTATAAAAACCGCTGAAGATATAAACGCCTAATAAGGCTGCTACAACAAGACCAATACCAAATTTTGATTCTTTTTTTAAGCCTTGAGTAGACTTTCTCTTATTGCCACCTTTACCTAAAAACATATCCTTCAATGTTTTTAATAAAGCATCGGCATCAAACCCATTTTTCTTTTGAGAACTTCTTCTGCCCCATGGATCATCCTGACGAGGTGGTTCACGATGGCTATTTTCATCATTGCCATTACCACCAGAACCTGGAGCATTCCAGCCCATTGTATCTATATTTTGATCTTTCATATTTTATTCAACCATATCAAAATCAAACTCATCAAAGAGCCAAGGAAGTTTTTCTTCAACACAAGTACGAGAAAGAGCTCCTTGTGACTGCTTATCAATACGAGAGCATTCAACTGCAGGCAATGCTACACTTAGATGTACATGCCCTTCGTCATCATATCTTTCGCTTTTTACCGCAGAGGCTCCATAGAGTAAAGCTCTAAGTTTACCGTCTGAGGGTAATAGCACTACCTCAAAGCTACATAAATTGTCACATAAAATTTTTGCAGCACTTTCTAATAGCTCATCTAAGCCAAAGCCAGTTTTTGCACTAACATAAACACGCTTTGGAATTCCGCGCTCATCAAAGACCGTATCATGAGGACTATCCGGAACTAAGTCACTCTTATTATATACAATAAGAGTTTTAACTTTAGCTGCTCCTACTTGTTTTAAGACCTCATCCACAGCTTTAATATTGTCTTCTTTTCGCGGATCTGACGCATCAACAATATGCAAAAGTAAATCAGCTTGAGCTGTTTCTTCTAAAGTAGATCTAAATGCTGCTACCAAATCATGTGGCAAATGACGAATAAATCCTACAGTATCTGCAAAAACAGTTTTACCAACTGTTTTTAAATTAACCGTACGTAAGGTTGGATCTAATGTTGCAAACAGCTGATCTGCTGCATATACATCAGAACCACACAAACGATTAAATAATGTAGATTTTCCGGCATTTGTATAACCTACAAATGACACTACATTGATAGAGTTACGTTTTCTTAAATTACGGTTTTGTTCACGACGACGCGCTACGATCTCAAGATCTTTTTTAATCATAGCGATGCGTTCACGTAAGGCACGTCTATCAAGCTCAATTTGAGTCTCACCAGGGCCACCACGTAAACCAAAACCACCTTTTTGACGCTCAAGGTGAGTCCATCCTCTAACCAAGCGCGCCTGCTCATATTGAAGTTGAGCTAATTCAACCTGAAGTTTTCCTTCATAAGTTCTAGCTCTTTGAGCGAAGATCAAAAGAATAAGAGCAATGCGATCCATTACTCTTACTCCAAAGGCTTTTTCTAAATTTCGTTCTTGTGCCGGACTTAACTTGCTATTGAAGACAACAGTATTAGCATCGCACGCTTTCACAGACGATGCTACTTCAAATACTTTGCCTGAGCCTATAAAGGAACTGGGATCCGGCGCCTCGCGGCGGCATATAAAAGTCTCACAAGCCTCACCTCCAGCCGATTCGACAAGGCGTTTTAATTCCTCAAGATCTTCTCGGTTTTCTTCAGAGGGAAGCTCTACATGAACAAGAACAGTCTTGCCTAAAAGTTCGTTTGAGTTATCCGGCATTAGCCTTTCCTGCACTCCTTGTAATTAGGCCTCACTATCGTTCTTATCTTCGTCAAGCTGTGGCAAATTAACAGAACGAGCTGGAACAATAGTAGAAATAGCATGCTTATAAACCATTTGATTTACCTGATTTTTAAGCAATACCACGAATTGGTCAAAAGATTCTACCTGACCTTGAAGCTTAATGCCGTTTACAAGGTAAATAGAAACTAAAATGTGCTCTTTGCGTAAAGCATTTAAGAATGGATCTTGTAAAGATTGAAGCTTTGCCATAATTATTCCCTTTTTTATTTTCGTTTTAGCGGGAAGCCAGATCCCGGCTTTTATATAAATATCTTCATTGGTCTTTAACTACCGTCATAGTTAAATTTTTAGTGAAAAGCTCAAAATAAGCTTAAAGGGGCGCCCCCCTTTTATTATCAATAATATTTCATAATAAAAATATTTTGATTTATACGGATTTATCCACTATCAACCCGAAAAGTTATGATTAAACTTTTTATAAGACTAGCCAAATTTATGATTACCGTCATTATTTATGCGAAACATAAAATAAAAACTTAATAACCCCAAAAGTAAAAAGCCGTCTTGTTGATTTTAACTAATTGATGTCAACAAAGATTGTCTCAATTCATAATTTTAGCAAAAAGAACTACTAAAAATCAGATCAAAGCTTATGACTAATAAAAAATTAGTCTTTAAATTTTTTTATTTTTAAATTAAATAAGGCTTTAGCAGGTAAGAAGCTTTTTCCATGATTTTATTGAGATTATCTTCATCCCCTATATCAAGACGTGTACGGTTTGAACTTGAATTTGACAAAGCGCCTCTAAGCCATGTCATTTGATGCTTTGCCAAATGTGAAGTTGCATGTATAGACAAATCTTTCATCGTGTCATAGTCATATTTACCATCTAAATATTCCCAAACTTGTCTATAGCCTACACATCTCATAGAAGGCATTTGTAAATTTAAATCACCTCGTGATTTTAAATCATCAACCTCTTCAATAAGGCCTGTTTTAAGCATCATCATAAAACGCTGTTTAATAAGCCCTCTTAAGGCAGCTCTATCATCATTTACAGGCAATAAAATAAATTCTTTACGATAAAAAGGGCAACACTCTTTAGGCTCTTTTTCAAAAAAAGAGCTCATGCTTTTACCTGTTTGGTAATAAACTTCAAAAGCTCTAGATAGACGTTGCTTATCATTAGGATTTAAACGCGCATAACTTTTTTCATCAAACTCTTTCAAACGTTCATGCATAGCAGGCCAGCCAATTTGCAAAGCCTCCTCTAAGACTTTTGCACGTATAGAGTCATCAGTAGCAGGTAGTGGCGACAAACCTTCAACTAAGGCCTTGTAATACATCATAGTGCCGCCACAAATAATCGGCAAATTACCCCTATTCGAAATTTCTGCGACTTTTTTAATACAATCACGTCTAAAATCAGCTGCGCTATAACTTTCTTTAGGGTCAAGAATATCTATAAGATGATGCGGCACTTGTGCTAACTCAGAAGGAGTAGGCTTTGCTGTACCTATATCCATAGTTTTATAAACTAAAGCTGAATCAAGACTTATAATCTCACAGCGCACACGCTGTGCAAGACTTAAAGCTAAAGAAGTTTTGCCTGAGGCTGTTGGGCCTAAAATAACCAGTGCATGCATTATGATTTTCCTAAAAATTCCATAGCCCAAAGATTTATGGGCAATTCATGACAATCAGCCCCTAAGCTTAAAAGATCGTCAATAGAAGACAAACTATTTAAAAGAGATTGAATCTTATCAGGATTTAAAATCAAGGGTTGAAATCCTGAGACTACCTCTAAGGCCAAAGATGACGGGCATTCTCCTCGTTGCAATGATTCTTTTGAAACTGCAATCAAAGATAAAATTTTTGGTGCATATTCAGCTAAATCACACCCACGAATACAATCAGGTATTGATTTTAAAGACACCATATTACGTTTAAGTTCAATCTCAAAACCGCAACGTTTTGCCTCATCTTGAGCAGTTTTTAAAGCTTTTATCACTAAAGGTTCAATCTTTACTGCAAACGGCATCATCATAGATGCAGATTTTACAGAATTATTGTTTACATCATAAATGTAGTCATCAATTCTTGTTTTATTTAAAAGACTTTGTTCTTTTACTAAAAAAAATCTTTTATCCGAACGAACTAAACAAACACCTGCCACAGGCTCATCTAAAAATTGAAAAAGAGAAGTTGAATACTCAGGTTTTATCTCAATCTCATTTAAAGAACGAACATTAAATTTTTCAGCTTTATTGCCTAAAGCAACATTCTTCTTAAAAAATTCAGTTTTTTTTAAATCATCAGCTTTATTTTCAGAAAATACGTGTTTTATTACTCTATCATTATTAGAGTCTTTTTCTGGAACTTTAAAGCTAAGCCCCTTAGGGAAAGAAGGTAAAGAGCTATTGTTTATAGAAACGGCTTCTTCAATATCCCCCTCCCTACATTTTTCACAAGATAAGCTTTCTGTTAATGGTTCTTTTGTGTATCGAGATAAGGCATTCACTACACTTTCAACAAAAATATCATGGATCTGTGTAGTGTTATGAAATCTAACCTCATCTTTTCTTGGATGAACATTAACATCAACTTCATGGGGGTCACAGGTTAAATACACAACCGCCCTAACCGCTGTTTCACGATGAAAACTTTCAAAAAAGCCTTCTCTTAAGGCATGTATTAACATTCTGTCAGATACAGCTCGCCCGTTTAGAAAAATATAAATTAAATCCTGCGCCGATGAGTAAATAGGCGGTGGCGCTAATAGTGTTCCTGAAATTTTTAAAGCCGGATTTTCTCCACGAATGGCTATGCCATCCCGCAAAAAATCAGGCCCTAATAATTTAGCCAAACGTTTAAGTGCAGACTCTTCATCTTTTGCAGCAGGAACTTTATAAATACTTTTAGCATCACTTATAAGTTCAAATCCCAATTGAGGATGAGATAAGGCACAACGAATAAAAACATCTTTAATGCGCATCATCTCGGTTCTGTCTGACTTTAAAAATCGTCGTCTAGCTGGGGTATTAAAAAATAACTCGCAAACATCAACAGTGGTGCCATTTAAATGAGCTGCCGGAAATATTTTAGATACCTGTTCAGGTCCTTCAACTTGCACACTATAACCATTTTCAGCATCTTTTACTTTTGAGGTTAAAGTAAGCTTTGAGACCGATGCAATTGACGCTAAAGCCTCACCTCTAAACCCCAAAGTGACAATAGCATTTAAATCCTCAAATGTTGAAATTTTTGAGGTGGCATGTGGCGCTAGAGCTAATGGTAATTCATCTTTAGGAATACCCACACCATCATCTCTAACCCTTATAAGTTGTCGTCCAGCTCCTTTTAGTTCTAAAACAATCTTATGTCCACCAGCATCAACTGCATTTTCTAAAAGTTCTTTTACAACTGATGCTTGCCTATCAACTACCTCTCCGGCAGCAATTTGATTGGCAAGCTGAACTGATAAGCGTCTTATAGTCATGGCAAATATAAAGTCTGTCCTTTATGAATGACATCTGAACCTAAAGCATTGACCTTTTTAAGATCTGATACTGAAATGTTATAACGCTTAGCAATCTTCGATAATGAATCTCCTGCTAAGACTTTTACAGTCCTACCACTTGAACGAGATCGTGCTGCAGACTCTACTCGGGACTGTAACTTTTTGGCAGGATATTTTAAATAATATGAGTTAATACCCTGATAAATATGATAAGCAATCTGCTTTTGATAATTAGGCTGATTTAATTGAATCTCTTCATAACGATTGGAAAGATATCCAGTCTCCACCAAAAGAGATGGAATATCAGGAGCTTTGAGCACCGCTAAAGATGCATGTATTGGAGAGGTTTTTCTTAAATGAGTAAATGTTCCTAATTTACTTAAAATCTCTTTTCCTAAAAGATATCCTTCAGAACGAGTATTTGTTGAGGACATATCCAAAATAGTTGCCGCAAGATAAGGATTGCCTACACTTTGATCTAAAACCTCACTAGCTCCGCCTAAAAGTTTTCCTGACTGCTTATTTCTTAAAATCTTACCGTTCTCTCGGGTTGCACGATTTTCTGATAATACTAAAACGGTCACACCTCTGGCGGTGGAACTCTTTGAGGCCACACTATCGGCATGAATGGATATTAACAAATCAGCTTTTCTTCTACGCGCAATTTCAGATCTTGCATCTAAAGATACGAAAACATCTTTATTACGAGTCAAAATTCCTCTGAATTTTGGATTTGAATTGATATACCTAACTAAAGCTTGAGAGATTCCTAAAGTAACGTTTTTCTCCCTAACACCTCGATTTCCAATAGCGCCAGGATCCTTTCCTCCATGACCTGGATCTATAGCAATAATAAAAGGTCTTGCTATAGGTGCAGCTTGAACAGGTGATGGTGGTGCTTTAGCATCAGCTACAGTTTCATAATCTCGATTTTGATTATTCTTACGTTGACGTTCCTGTTGCTGCGCAATTGTCTGTTTAGCATAGTCCTCACGCAATTTTGCCAATTTTTTTGAGTATGTATCAGCTTGCTCTTTTGACATAGAACGCAAGCCATCTTTACCGGCGCTACTACATTCTATAAATAAATCACGCTCTAATTCCTGAAGGCTTCTTGTATCCTGACTTTGACTTATTGCCACATTGCCCTCACCACTATGAGGGAAATCAATAACAATGCGATAATTACTAGTACCCTTTTGTGGTGCTAATAAAAAAAACTCAGGTTCTCCACAAGAACCTCTATCAAAAAGATAACGGACATCATCTCCATCTAAAGCTTTTTGAAATGAAGCTAAACAAGTTTTTCGATTAAACGTTAGCTGTTTTGGAGAGGTTTTGTAATTTTTTAAATTTTTTATGCGTATATTGAAATGCTTACTGCTTAATGCTGTGGTATAAACAGGCTTTTTATCAATATCAATAACAACACGAGTCTTATCAGTATTTACATATGAGCGAATTGATTGAATCTCAGTGGCCCAAGCTTGACTGATAAACGTAAAACATAAAACTAAAAATAAAAATAAAAAATTTATAAAGCCTTTTAGGACTGATTTCATGACAAATTTGCACTTATTGACTGAATGTCTGTTTCGGTGAGTAAATTTGATTCTATCATAGCTTTACGACTTTGCTTGTCATAATCAAAGCTAATCACAAAATCAGACTTAGGAATATATCCCAAAGCTTTTGACGGCCACTCAATAAGACATACACAAGCTTTTGCAAAATAATCTCGAATACCCATATATTCAAGTTCTTCTGGATCTAAAAGACGATATAAATCAAAGTGATAAACCTTGTAATTGTCAAAATCATAGCTTTCAACTAAGGTATAAGTAGGTGATCTTACAACCCCTTTAAAGCCACAAGATTGAATAAATCCTCTTGAAAAAGTTGTCTTTCCTGCACCTAAATCGCCATCAAGATAAACACAGATGGCTTTTTGCTGCTTTTGACAAATATCAGTTAAAATTTTTGCTACGACAGAACCGAACTGCTCGGTTTTTTCCTGTCCTTTAAGATTTAAAGTTAATGATGCCATTTACAAGTTTCCTTATATAGGGACAAAGATCTAAAGGTAAAGTTCCGATTATACCTTCTTCTTTAGCACTAATTTCTCCTGCGCGCCCATGGATTACAGCTGCACATACAGCTGCAAGATTAAGACTTAACCCTTGGGCTAAAAGCGCACTTATCATGCCTGTTAAAAGATCTCCCATGCCGCCTGAAGCCATAGCAGGAGATCCTTCTGTGATAATAGTAAATTTACGGCCATCACAAATTACTGTACCTGCGCCTTTTAAAAGTACTACCCCACCGAAATGTTGATAGAGTTTATAAGCCGCTAAGAATCTGTCTTGATTTACCTCAGAGGCACTCATACCTAAAAGTCTACCAGCTTCACCTGGATGAGGAGTGATAATCAAACGCTCCAATGAAAGCTCTTGGCCTTGAGCAATTAAATTTAATGCATCAGCATCTGCAATTACTGGTTTTCTAATACCATCTAAACTTTGCAAAACCGCCCAAGATTCTGAAGATTGTCCTAAGCCTGGACCTATAGCGATAACATCAGCCCACCGAATAGCTTTACTCAAAGCCTCCTCATCATGCATGTTAAGAGTCATAAGTTCAGGTCTTAATGCATTTATAGCGCTAACATTATCGGGATCTGTTGCAATTTTAACCAATCCCGCTCCCGCTCTAAGCGCTCCAACTCCACAAATAGCGGCAGCGCCTCCCATTCCAAAAGAGCCTGCAATCAACAGTACCTTTCCGCTATCACCTTTATTGCTTGATGGCACTCTTACCGGAAGCTCTTCTTTTATTTCCTCATATCCAATACGCTGATAAGGCATAGTTAAACCTAATGCCCTTTGAGATTGGCTATAGTATAAAGAGGCATTTACGCCAAGATCCTCAAAACAAATCTCACCTGTATAATCAACAGCATCAGCTGTAATAAGGCCTGGCTTTAATGCCAGCATACAAACAGTAAGATCTGCTTTTACGCAATTTCCTGGAACAAAACCAGTATCTGAAATGACTCCTGAAGGAATATCAATGGCAACCTTAAAGCCTTGAAGGTTGTTTATAAATAAAATCCATTCTGCGGCATCGGCATGAGGAGCACTTTTAACACCTGTACCCAAAAGTGCATCAACAATAACATCAGGCCCAACTTCATTTGACGATGGCAACGACAGCTCAACTTTGCCGCCTCTTGATTGATAATACTCAAAAGCAATACATGCCTCCGAGCCTTCATGAGGCCTTCCTGCAGCAAACACACGATGTTTTATGCCTTTCTCGATAAGACATTGAGCTACGACATAACCATCGCCGCCATTATTACCGCGCCCACAAAATATCCAAACCTCACGCGGATGACTAAATCTTTTTATAATATGCTCATATACACTCTTACCAGCATTTTCCATTAAATCATAACAATGTCCATTATGGCTTTGTGCGTGGATCCGCTCTATATATCTTACTTGAGCGCTTGTAAAAACCTGTTGCGGAAGTTGTTGCATAATTCACCTCAGGATTTATTGTAGCAACTTTAATGAAGTCATACATACAAATACACAAGAAGAAAAAGCTAAATTTAACATTCAAATAATAAATTTTTGAAAATGCCTGTTTAAAAAAACACCAAACCTTTCTTTTTTATTTTCCTTGTAAAATTTATAGCTATATAAAGTTTTGTCTCTTAACCCACTAAAGAAAATATTGGTAAAATATTTGCATAGAGAATTTTACCTTAGAGGTCATCATGGATATTTTGGGAATTGATATCGGTGGCACCGGTATTAAAGGCGCCATTGTAGATACTGTAACAGGTCAACTTAAAAGTGAAAGAATGCGTATTCTCACACCACAGCCATCAACCCCTGAAGCTGTAGCTAATACTGTTTATGAACTTGTAAACAAAATCGGTTTTGATGGACCTGTTGCATGCGGTTTCCCTTCAAGAGTAATTCACGGCGTTGTAAAAACCGCTGCCAACATCGATAAATCATGGATAAATGTCCCTGTTGAAGAACTGTTTTCACAACGCTTAAACAGACCTGTTTACGTTGCAAATGACGCCGACGTTGCAGGTTTGGCAGAACTTCATTATGGCGCTGCAAAGGACGTTAAAGGTACTGTATTATTCTTAACCATCGGTACTGGTATCGGCTCATGCTTATTTATTGATGGAACCTTATGCCCAAATACTGAATTAGGCCATTTAAAGTTTCACGGTGATAGCGCTGAACGTTATTGCTCAGGCGCTGTTAAAGAACGTGAGGATTTAAAGTGGAAAGAATGGGGAGAGCGTTTTAATGAATACCTCCATTATGTTTCATTCTTATTACAACCAGACCTTATTGTTTTAGGTGGTGGCGCTTCTAAAAAGTTTGAAAAATATAAAGAAGTATTAGATATTGATATCCCAGTAAAAACTGCCACCATGTTAAATTTAGCAGGCATCGTTGGTGCAGGTATTTACGGTTCTATAAGATACAATCAAGAATCTTCTAAATAATTAAATTTAACTCCCTCTCTTCTTATTTTTTAATATCAATTATAAAGAGAGGGGGATTTTATACAAGGCAAATAGCTTCTACACGAACCTCAAGCCGCTCTGAGCCAAAATACCTATTCACTCCCAAAGCATAAACTACCTGAACTTTCATGCCTTGAGCTAAGGCTTTTTCTTGAGCATTTGCTCTCATCTTAATTGCCCACATAAAAGCACCGTCATCACAAGATTGCAGCAATAATCTTAAATGTCTTCCTGCAACTAAAACGGCTTTTTCGATTATGTATTCGCCATCAAATGTAGGCTCAGGGAAACCATTGCCCCAAGGTCCGGCCCTTTCTAAATCTCTTGCAAAATCAAGACTTAAATAATTTGTAGGCAAAGTGCCATCTGTAACCATCTCAAGCTCTTGAGGTCCACCTGTACATTCTTTTGCCTGTTTATTGAAGACTGCTCTAAAGCGATCTAAATCCTCTCTTTTAATACTAGCGCCTGCTGCCATAGCATGGCCACCATAACGTAAAAGAAGGCCTGGATTGCTTACATCAACTTTCTGCAAAATTTGTGCTACAGCAAAACCAGGCACCGATCTTGCCGAACCTGAAATAATCTCATCGTCACCTGAGAAGACAAAACAAGGAACATTACAACTATCTTTTATCCTGCCTGCAAGCAAACCTGCAATTCCTGGTAACCAAGATGGTCTATAAAGAGTAATGGCACTGCACCCTATCTGAGCTTTTGCGTCTTCTCTAGCTTCCTTTAATGCAACGCGCTCATAATCGCCTCGACGACGATTACACATATCAAGTCTTAAAGCTAATTCTCGGGCTTTTTCAACATCATCTGTTAACAGTAAATCTGCAGCAGGATTATCGTCAAGACGAATACGACCTGCAGCATTTAATCTTGGACAAATATCAAATGAAATATTTACCGCATTTAAAGTTTTAAGATCTAAACGCGCAATCTCAGATAAAACCTTAATGCCAACGGCACAAGCTCCTTTATGAAAACGTCTAAAACCAGCTTTTACTAAACGACGATTATTACTATCTAAAGGCACCACATCTCCGATAGTACCTAAGGCGACCAAATCTAAAAATACACTTAAATTTGGCACAAATTCTTTATCTTTATAAAAACCGCGCTCTAAAAGCTCATTTTTTACTGCACATAAAACATAAAATAAGACACCAGCACCACATAAATTTTTAGATGCAAATTTATCTCCAGGCTGTTTGGGATCAACAATACATGACGCTTTTGGCAACACCTCTTGAGTCTCATGGTGATCAGTTATCACCACTTTTATGCCTTGTTGTTCTGCATACTCTACAGCTTCATTACAACTTACACCGTTATCTACAGTGATAATGAAACTTACTTGCTTATTCTCAACATATTTTTTTATTGCTTCTATATTTAGGCCATAACCACCTTCATATCGCGAGGGTACATAGACACTTATAAACTTAGCTCCTAAAAGCGCAAGCGCTCTTTTCCCTAAAGCAGTTCCTGTAAGACCATCAACGTCATAGTCTCCTGCAATTAAAATATGTTCTTGATTGCAAATAGCATCAGCAATAAGTTTTTGTGCTATCTCAATATTTTTTAAATCTTTATAATGAAGAAGATCTTTTAATTCGCAGTCAAAATCAACTTTATTTAAAACGCCACGGCGGGCCATTAGCTGCCGCAGAACAGGATCTTTTATATACTGTTCAAGATCTCCATCAAATACATGTTCACGGCGTGTTATCTTCACAATTATTTCTCCAAAACTCTTTATATGATAACAAAAATCTAACATTGACCTGTTATCGCACTTAGCTCTTTGAAAAAAATTTGTAGATGACCATAAACTTTTAGAACTCTATGTAAATTCAAGCATTCTTTAATATAAATGATTTGCTAAAATAAGGAGAACTATCAATAAAAGGTAAGAGCGTTACTAAATAAGCATATGCCCAATCAAAAACTGCAATCCCGCCTGTTATTGCTGCTAATGCCGTTAGCTTTGCTGACGTTAGTCTCTTATGCTTTTGATTTACGTATTTATCATGATATTCCTTTAGATCTGCAATCTGATCTTTTATCTTTAAGCAGATTATTTATTCCATCTTTATTCGCTTTAGGCGCTGCAATGTTAATTCCTACAAGCTCACTACCTTTGCAACTTGTAGCCGTAATTAGCAGTTACTACCTTTTAGCGATTTTTTGTCTTAAAAATCTACCTGGACTTTTTAATCAACCTACAGCCTGGATCTTGTCGTCTCTTACGTCGACATTAGTTTTACTTCCAGATTTAGATCTAGGCCATGATAGAAGAGCTAGAACGCCGCTCATTACTATCGCTGAGATCTTACTTGCCTTCATGATGCCGGCTATTTCTTTGTTAATTTTGTCAATTATCATTGAATGCTTAGGCGGTTTTATTGCGGCAACTTTTACACAAAACCTTATTTCAACACCTTTTTCATGTGTAATTGTGCCTATATACAGCCTAATTCAGGCTTTAGGATTTAATACACTTTTAAACACAATATTTAGCTTTCAATACAACAATCAATACTCAGACGCCATTTTAAATAGTATTGCCATTGGCAATTTGTTTGTTTTACCTACAACTTTACTTACAAGTGCTTTATTTGCAAACCGCAAAATAAGTCCGTTTTTATTCTTTTTTGCTTTAATTGTAATTTTGACTTCTCATAATGGAGCTTGCATATCAATTGAGCTTTCTATCTTGCTCTTATTTTTTCAAGGTTGTTTCTTTGCATTTTCACTAAGCTCAATAATGGTGTTTTTTGTCTGTATTTACTATAAGCTTCCTGCTTTAACCAACTTCTTTATGCTCTATCAGCCAGATCTTTCAATTCGTTATATAAGATTCTTAAATTTAGAACACTATTATTATCCTGTACTGATATTTGCAATTGTCTCAGGCTGTTTAACGCAAATTATTTTTATATATTTTTATAAATTTAAATATATACGTTCATATCAAAACCAACGTCTATCTGGCGGGAAAATAAAATTAAACCGCCAAAGTAGCCCTGATTTATATGTAATAACTCTTTTAAAAGTTTTTGGATGCTTAAGTAATTTACGCTCTGTTATAAGGCAAGGACGAATTTGCTATATTAAAGTAAATGATCCAAATCTTGTATCAATGGCCCAACTTAACAAAATATGCATGCGCAAACCTCGCTATGAACGCAACCGCAATGTCTATATTTTGGATATTGGAGATAATTGTGCCATCATCACAGAAAAGCTTTCAAAAATGATTGCTGAGATTAGCGAAAGTGCTGACAACTATATTCCACTATCTCAAGAGTTTATTATCAGATAAAAGCATCTTAATAGGATTTAATTATGCAGAATACAGATTGGATACAAATCAGAATGCGTACTGGCAACAAATTAGCCGATACTGCCGCTGAATTATTAGAGCAATTAGGCGCCATCGCTGTAAGTTACACCGATGCTGAAGATAGTCCTATCTTAGAGCCAAAACCTGGTGAACGACGTTTATGGCCTGCAACTGAAGTTACAGGACTTTTACCACAAGGAACCGATCCTGAACCAATTTTATTTAAGCTTAAGGCTATTTTGGGTGATCACTTACCGATGATGTCCACCCGTCTTGAAGATAAAAACTGGATCCGAGCTTGGATGGATCAGTTTAAACCTTTAAAGTTTGGTAAACACTTATGGATTTGTCCATCTTGGCTTAAAGTAGAGGAAGAAGATGCCATTGTAGTTATGCTCGACCCAGGTTTAGCTTTTGGTACAGGAACCCACCCTACAACCTCTTTATGCTTAGGCTTTTTAGACAGTCTTGACCTTAAAGATAAAGAAATTTTGGACTACGGTTGCGGCTCTGGTATTTTAGCTATAGCTGGTTTAAAACTTGGCGCCAAAAAAGCTTTAGGTGTTGATATTGATGAACAAGCCATTGAAGCTAGCCAAGAAAATGCTTCTCGCAATGATGTTTTTGAAAAATTGGAGTTGCATTTAGGCTCAAAGGATGTAAAGGAACACTCTTTTGAGGTTACTGTTGCCAATATTTTAGCCGGTCCTTTAGCTGAACTTGAGCCTGATATTGCAAGACTGACCGCTCATGGTGGCAAATTAGCTTTATCCGGAATTTTAGTTGAACAAGCTCAAGATGTAATTGATGCTTATAAAGATGACTTTGATGATATGAAGTTAGCTGATAGCAAAGATGGTTGGGCTTTGCTTACAGGTATTCGTAAATAGGCTAATAACGACAAATCAAATGCGTTATAATATCTAATCCACAAAATTTTTATACACACAGGGAGAGAAAACGAAATGGCCAGCATCAGACCCCGTGAACGTACTGCTATTATTCAATCTTTACGTGCAGGTGTAACTCCACGTACCGGTCTTGAACACATACAGGTTGGACGAGTCAACGAGGTCAAAGCCCTTATCGAAGATCTGGATAACATTGTCGATGGAGGCAGTGCATTCCGCATTGTGATTGGTGATTTTGGTGCTGGAAAAAGCTTTTTCCTGCAGCTTATAAGATATATTGCATTAGAAAAAGGCTTAGTTGTTATAAACGCTGACTTATCTCCTGACAGACGTTTGTTTGCCTCAGGAGGACAAGCCCGTAATCTTTATAAAGAACTTACCAGAAATCTTTCCACCAGAGCTCATCCTGAAGGAAATGCGATGATCTCTGTAGTCGAAAAATTTATCAGCGAACAACGTCGTGAAGCTGATATAACTGGTGAGGATGTTGAAAGAATTATTAAAAACAAGCTCAATTCTCTCTCTGAGCTTGTTGATGGCTACGATTTTGCACAAGTAATTGCAGCTTATTGGAGAGGTTATCACGAAGATAATGAAGAATTACGTAATGCTGCAATTAGATATCTGCGTGGTGAATACACCTCAAGAGCTGATGCCCGCAGGGACTTAGGCGTAAGATCTATTGTTGACGATCAAAATGTTTATGACCATATAAAACTACTTTCTCGTTTTGTAACTCAAGCTGGTTTTAAAGGCCTTCTTGTAAATTTAGATGAAGTTGTAAATCTTTATAAACTTCCTTCTCAAAGATCACGCATGTCAAACTATGAGCAGCTTTTAAGAATCTTAAATGACTGCTTACAAGGTAGTGCTGAAAACTTAGGCTTCTTATTAGGTGGCACCCCTGAATTCTTAATGGATCAACGTAAAGGTCTTTATAGCTATGAGGCTTTACATACTCGTCTTGCAGCTAATACCTTTGCCGAAGTCGCTCATGTAGTTGACTACCACGCTCCAATTTTACCTTTACAAAACCTCTCTCCTGAAGAGATCTTTGTTCTCCTTTGCAATATCAGAAATGTATTTGCTTCAGGAGATCCTAAAAAATATCTACTCCCAGATGAGGCTTTAACTGCTTTCTTAAATCATTGTGCACAAACTATTGGTGAGGCTTACTTCAGAACACCTCGCAATACAATTAAAGCCTTTGTCGATTTATTAGCAGTAGTAGAACAAAACCCTGATATTAAATGGCAAACCTTAGTTGGTAACATCTCTGTTGATAAAGAAAGTGCCGGCCCTGAGCTTGTAACTATTAACAATAAACACGAAACAAAAGCTACAACTGACTCTGAAAAAGAGCAAGTAATTGCTGATACAAATGAAGATGATGACGATGATGCTTTAGTATCATTTAAACTTTAAGGATTGAGATGGAGCAAAAAACCCCCTTTGATTTGTTAGATCGGGATTTACAAAAATGGATCTTTCGTAAAGGGTGGAAAGATCTCCTCCCGATTCAAAAAGCATCTGTAGGACCAATTTTAAAAGGCGAGGATGATATTATCATCTCCGCCTCTACTGCAAGTGGTAAAACAGAAGCTGCGTTCTTGCCTGCAATTACATATATTTGTAAACCTTCACATAAAAAAGGCATTCGCATTCTTTATTTAAGTCCTCTAAAAGCTCTTATTAACGATCAATATAGACGTCTTGATGAAATGACATCAGGAATGCCATTAAAAGTTACTCCATGGCATGGTGATGTCTCAGCAAATCGTAAAGAAAAAGTTTTAAGAAAACCAGAAGGCATTATTTTAACTACTCCAGAATCCCTCGAGTCGATGCTTATAAATCATGTTAATTGGCTTAAAGAGGCTTTATCTGGTCTTGATTTCATTATTATTGATGAGTTTCATGCCTTTATAGGTACTGCCCGTGGATATCAATTACAATCCCAGCTTCACCGTATTGAAAATTTAATAGGCAGAACTGTTGTAAGAATTGGTATTTCTGCAACATTTGCTGAAGCATCCGGTGTTATCAGTCATTTACGACCAAATAGCTCTCGTCATTGTGAAGTAATAAGTTTACAAGGATCAGGACAAGATCGATTATCTGTACAAATACGTGGCTATGAGATAAAAGAGACTATACACAATAATGCCCTATTATCATCAAATGATGCTCCATTAGATATCAAGCAAGAAAATATGCGTTTTGGTCAAGAGTTTCAGCCTTTGGCCAAAGATATTTTTAGATTTTTGCGTGGCTCTACAAACTTAGTTTTTTGTAATTCACGTTTCTATACTGAAGCAATTGCTGGTGTATTGCAACAATTATCTGAACAAACACACGTTCCAAATGAATTTTTCCCGCATCATGGCTCCCTATCTAAAGATATGCGTGAAAGCCTTGAATATAGACTTCAAATGGGAAAAGTTCCAACAACAGCTATTTGTACCGCAACACTTGAATTGGGTATAGATATCTCCAACGTCCAATCAATAGCTCAAATTGATCCTCCTACAACAGTGTCTTCTTTAAGACAACGATTAGGTAGATCTGGAAGACGCGATCACCTTGCTGTTTTAAGACTATTTATCCCTGAGTATAGCGGGCTTAGCATGCCTTTATGTTCTACTCTTTCTGAAAATACAGTCTTATCTATAGCTATGATAAATCTGTTGTTAAAGCGTTGGTACGAACCTCCTTATAAACGCGAATACGCTTTTTCAACCCTACTACAGCAAACCTTATCAGTTATAAGCTCTTATGGCAGTGTTTCTGCCTTTGCACTCTATAATCTTTTATGTAAAACAGGCCCATTCTCTTTATGTACACCAAAACTTTATGCTGAATTTTTAAAAGATTTAGGCAATAGCGATCTTATAGTACAGCTAAATGATGGAACATTAACCTTAGGTTTAGCTGGCGAACAATTAGTATCTGACTGGAGTTTTTATGCATCTTTTAAAACTCCTGACGAATACACAATTGAAGCCGACAACAAAAAAATTGGAACTGTTCCTCTAACTCGAAGCCTTGAAATTGATGATGTGTTCTTATTTGCAGGCAGAGGATGGAAAGTAGTTTTCTTTAGTGAAGAGCGACGTCTTATTGGTGTTAAAAGTAGTAACGCTGCAGCAGAACCTTTAATGCTTTATGGCAGTAGTGGACAAATTCATGACACTATTAGACAAGAAATGTTCAAAATTTATGCAAGTGGAGAGATTCCCGCATTTTTAAATAAACAAGCAAAAATAAATTTAGCCTCTGGAATAAAAGCATTCAAACAATTAGGGCTTGATAAACACTACATCATCAATGGCCCTCAAGGTTTAGCTATTTTCCCTTGGAAAGGCGACTGCATCCTTAGAACTTTAATGCTCCTATTAAAAAAAGAGTCAATTAAAGCAACGATTTGGGGATCTCACCTTGAATTAGGTTTTACCTCTTTAGATACATTAAAAGTCTCTGTATTTAATCTTTTAGACAATAAAAATATTAAGCCAAGTGATCTTGTAACTCGCATTAGAAATCTCAATCTTGAGAAAAATGATGAATATTTAAGCATTGATCTTAAACGCCAGAGCTACGCTCATAGCAAGCTTGATATAGATGGAGCAAAAGAGTTTTTAAAACTTTTATATAAAGAATTACAAAACGATCCGCCTTCAACAAATAATCAAGTATGATAACTTTAAAGTTAGTTCAATACCAAAAAGCCGTATGCTCAATTATACATACGGTTTTTTGGTTCTTCGCCAAATCTGTGGCTAACTAAAATTTTATATCTAATTTTGTTA
>Freddie_p2__coassemble_1672_pt1 | contig 21784 bp, 15 predicted proteins | sample Freddie_p2__metabat2_high_PE_038 | metagenome-assembled genome bin Freddie_p2 | reverse complement strand
TAATTTATTTAAGAAAATTATTAAAAATTTAACTGTGGATCAAAGATTTAATATTTATTTATTTTTAGAATACATTATCTGCCCGAACAAGGCGTTAATTTGATAACTAAATAGAGGATAAAAATATGTTACAAAAAGGCTGCATGTACTGTGATGAAGTATGCGCTCATCGCGATAGTCTTATGATCAAAATCTGCGATTTTAACTTAGGTACTTTATATTTATTCCGCGATCAAAAGAACTTAGGCCGTTGCATCTTAGCTGCCAAAGAACACTACACCGACATCACCGAAATGACTCCTGAAGTTTTACATGAGTTTTGGGATGAGGTTGTCACTGTAGCCAATGCTGTACACAGAGCATTCAATCCAGACAAGATTAACTACGCCAGCTATGCTGATACTGTAAAGCACTTACACATTCATATTGTTCCTAAGTACATCGGCGGCCCTAACTGGAATGGTCCATTCTCTGATGCTGATCCTAAATTCTTAAGCGACGAAGAGTATGCCAAGATCATCGAAACTTTCAAAAAAGAATTAGGCAAATAATTTTAAACGGACCTTTCATCCATGCAAAATTTTAATTTTTATAGACCAACTGATTTTTATTTTGGTAAAGATCAGGAAAATCATGTAGGTGAGATTTGTCAAAAACACCATATCTCAAAAGTTCTGCTCCATTTTGGTGGTGGTAGCGTTGTAAAGTCAGGCCTTTTAGATAGAGTAAAAGACTCCCTTTTAAAAGCAGGCGTAAGCTTTGAGCTTTTAGGTGGTGTCAAACCAAATCCACGTGATGATTTAGTCTATGAAGGTATAAAAATCTGCCGTGAACATAAACTTGAGCTTGTATTAGCTGTAGGTGGCGGTAGTGTTTTAGATAGTGCCAAAGCCATTGCCATGGGAACTCCTTATGACGGTGACTTCTGGGACTTCTTTATGGGTGGAAAGGTTCCAAAGACAGCACTTCCTGTAGGATGTATTGTCACTATTGCAGCTGCTGGATCTGAAGGATCCAACAGCTGTGTAATTAACAAAGTCGTTGACGGCGTTGTGAAGAAAAAAGGTTCTAATTTCCAGACTTCAGTTCCTCTTTTCTCAATATTAAATCCAGAACTGACCTATTCAGTTCCACCTTTCCAAACAGCCTGTGGTGCTGCTGACATTATGTGTCATGTTTTAGAGCGCTACTTCACTAATACCAAAGATGTATTGGTTACAGATGAATTATGTGAAGGCGTTTTACGCACCATGGTCACCATGTTCCCGCGTGTCATGAAAAATCCTCATGACTATGAAACACGTGCTGCTATCATGTGGGCAGGTACTTTAGCTCACAATAATATTTTAGGTGTCGATCGCGAACAAGATTGGGCTTCCCATCGCTTAGAGATGGAGCTTTCTGCTTACTATGATGTAGCTCATGGCGCAGGTTTAACCGTACTTATGCCAGCATGGATGGAATTCGTCATGCCTCATAATGTAATGCGTTTTGCTCGTTTTGCTGTAAATGTTTTCGGTTGTGAGATGGATTATGAGCACCCTGAAAAAACAGCTAAAGCAGGTATTAGTGCCTTACGTAAATTATGGGGTGATGCTGGTTTACCTTTAAACTTTGAGGAGTTAGGAGCTAAAGCCTCTGATATTCCTCTATTAGTTAAAAACCATGGCGACAATCCTGAAGGTCACTTTGTATTATTAAATAAAGAAGATATTGAAAAAATCTTTACCATTGCTGCAAATTACCAACACTAAGGTATAAAACTTAAAACACGAAAGGCGCAAAGTTTATTTGCGCCTTTTTTTGTTTTTTGATTTTTACTAATTGTTAAATGCCGAATTTAAAGCATCAACTTCGCGTTTTAAAGCCTCATACTCTTTTTGCTTTTGCAATAAGGATGCATTAGAACCTGTTTTTTTCATAGTACTGATTTGATTTTGGGCCTTATCAAAGCGAGCTTTAAGAGATGATGACAGCGCTTGCTTTTCCTCTAAGCGCTCTTGCATATCCATAAGCTCTAACTCAAATTTATCTAAAGACTTTTGTTTTTCATTTAATGTGCCGTGAACTAAACGACTTTCAGATAAAAGCTCTTCACTTTCCTGTAAAAGTCGCCGTTGCTCCTCTCTTAAAGCTTTAATATTAGCTTTTTTATTCTCAATACGAGTTTCATAAGATCCTGAAAATACACACCCCATTTTGTCTAAAAGACTAGGGTCGCTAATAGAAGGATCACACTCTTGTGGAGTCATAGTGCATGCTGTTAAAGAAAAAAGCATACCAAATGAAATTGTCAGTACTTTTTTGTTCATAAAAATCCTTATTAACCGTGAGCTAAGCGTTTGCGCTCTAAAGTGTAATTCTCAGACATGGCATATAAACTATCGCGCTCGTTCTTTAAAATTGCGATATTAGCATCGATTTCATCAAGTTTAGCCTTATCATCATGAGTTAAATCATCATTAACTTTTTCATAGTACTGCTTTCTGGCATACTCATAAGATTTAACTTTTTCATCAATACCTTTGAGCTGTTCGTTAATATAAGCAATATTAGCATCAACATCCAAAAGCTTTTTATTGATAGCCTCTTTATCTTTCTGAGTCTTATTAGTCTTACTAATTAAAGAATCTATCTCGTGGTTATCTTTTTCTATCAAATCAGATGCAGCTTTATTTACATCCTTAATAGCATCAACATCTTGTGAAACCATTTTTTCGATAGCATCAAGCTGATCTTCAGTCTTTGCATAATTAGATCTGACACTATCAAAAACATAGTTAGTTGTCATACCGACAGCACAACCACTAAAACCTGCAATTAACATGCAAGCTAACATGTTATCAGAATCTGCAGCTGCACAAGCGGCAACACCAATACCAGCTCCTGCCAAGCATGATGTAAAACCTGACTCTGAGAAGAATTTTGCACCGCTTTCTTCTAAAGCAGGATCAACATCTCCTTTAGATCCAAAACCCAAATAGGAATTAGCACAACCACATAAAAGCAAAGCGCTAATAGTTGCTATCAATGTTTTCTTTAAAATCATAAGCTTCTCTAAAGTTTTTAAAGCAAGCAAAATCACTTGCGCAGTTCTATATTGAATTTACTCTCAGGGTCTTGGCCATCACCGTAAACAGCACTGCAATCACTATTGCCATTAATACCTGCTTTACACTTGATCTTTGGCATATTAAATACAGTCTTATCAGAGCAAACAGCGGTGCTTTCGTTATTAATTTGTAACTCTCCTGATACCATTGATCCTTTAACACTAGCTTCACACTTAGTGCCATTTTGCTGCTTAATTACAGCCTTGCCATTACCATCTTTATCAAAGGTATATTGCAAATCAACACTTTTACCAGTGTTAGCTTCAACAATAGGTGATTTAACCTTCCAGTTGCCATCTAATACTTGAATATTACCATTGGAAATATCGCCATCAAATAGTTCTAATGGTTTGGTATTTAAAAAAGGATCAACTTGTTTATTAAGATCTTGGGCATTAGATTCAGTGTTTTTTTGATTATCTATAGCAGTTTGATCTTGTTTTTGATTATCTGAAATATGATCGTCAACACCTTTATCCTTGTTAACATCATCATTTAAAACCGCAGGATCATCTTGAGTGGTAGCATTATCTTTAGGATCTAAAACTACATCCTCATCTACAGAGTCCAAATCAGGATCAAGTACAGCTCCTTCTTTGGCTATGACATTGCCATCAGCGTCTAAAACTTGAGTGTCATATAATGATGCGTCATTATCATAAATATGAACTAAGCCTTCATCCTTATTTATAGTTATATTATCGCCTCTATCAGTTAGATTAAACTTAGTATCATCTTTTTTGAGGCCTATATCAGCATTATTTTTATTTAATATAGGATCTTTCAAAGTCTCAACATAAGCGTCCTTTGGTGACTCTGCATATGGAGGAATAGTGACAGATCCTAATGTGCCTCCAAAAGGAAATAAAAAGCGCCACAATAAATAAGCTAAAAGTAAGAGGAAAAGTAACAATAAAGGCCACAGTAAGCACCAAAAATGTCTTTTCCAAAATGGCATGGTGGCAGCAGTAGCAGTAGCTCCGGTGCCAAGACTATGGTTTGCGCTAGAAACTTTTTTATTTAAAGGCTTATGGTCAACCTCTGCATGTAAAGAATCAAAAGGAGCTCCTCTTGGAACTTGTGATAATTTAGTAAAGCCCCAAAAGGTAATTACAGGCTGATTGTCGACAATAAAAAGGCAATCTGTATCTGGAAAATGTAAAGCTGTTAAATTGTCACTACCACCATTACCATTTATAAAGTGAGCAAATAATTTGTCATTACTGCTAAGAGCTAAAGCCTCTAAATCAAGGCCAAAGATCTCAAGCTTTTTTGACATTAAATCAAGCTTTCTTAATGCCGATCTTTTCTCTTCAATTGAAGCACTACTCCAGCGGACAATTTCATATTCATCATCTTTTTGGCTTTCAAACGGAATATACCAGTCAATATGATCACCACCTTGAGATGCTTTTGGGATAGCTAAAAATTTAACTACATCAGCACCTAATTGCTTTTCATTTCTTAAAGCATTTAAAAAGGCTTCAGCGCTTCTCCATACCAATACACCATCTTTACCTATAGCTGCATATTTATGGACAGAGCCACTATTTAAAATAACTGTACGCATGGATTACTCCTTACAAACCTTTTGTACACTCGCACCTGCAGCTTTAAGATTTGAAATAATCTGCGAGGCATTTTTAGCACTATAAACCTTGCCACCTGTATATTTGGCTATACAGGAAGCCTCACGGGCATTATCACCTATCAAAATAGTATGAATTTTTAACCTAGGTTTTTGTGCATGAATATTTTTTGCGATTACACAAACATCCATATCTGAGGTAAATGGACAAGTATCCTCACCATCTGAAATCAATACGCCAACAGCATCAGACTTTACTCCATCAACCATATCAGTCATAGTATTTAATCCATGCACTAATGGAGTCTTGCCATCATAATTATATGGATTTATGTAATGGATATAATTTAAAAGTTTGCTGCGTTCTTTACCTGAGAAAAAGCCATAATTTTTTGAGACAGGACAGCCATTGATTTCAACTAAACCAATATTTACATTTTTGTCAGTACTTTTAACCAAAGCATCTGCGGCTTTAATGGCTGCATCTAAACGACTTACACCATAGCCCATATCAGTCTCAAACATTGAGCTTGAACCATCAAAGGCAATTACCATTTGTGGCATCTTGCCCTCTTTTCTTAAAACTGAACACTTAGGCAAATCATTGAATTTATTTTTAACGCTTTGAGCTTTGTCTTTAACCTCTTTCTGTGCCAAAAGCTTCTTTTGTTTTTCTATCTCCAATGCCTTTTGCTTTTGTTCTTCTAAAAGCTGCTTTTCTTTTAAAAGCTCTTCTTTCTCTTTTTGCATTTGCAAAAGCTCTTCTTGGGCTTTTGCTTTTTGCTCATCTAAAAGCTTTTGTTTTTCCAATGCTTCATTTTGTAATGCAAGGGCTTTGTTTTTCTCTTTTAAAAGATCTTGCTTGTCTAAATAATCCTCAAGACTTTTAATGTCAGCTAAAATTCTTTGATGACTCTCGATGGCCTCAGGATAGGTTCTATAGGCATTTATACGATCAAAAAAGCCGCCTGACATTGGCCATGGTCTTAAAAAGAACCACCATAAAAATAAAAGAAGTAATAAAAATAATAAAAAGCCTACAAGGCATGGCCAATGTGCAAAAGGAGTTGCGACTGTGGTAACAACCTTTGCTCTTTTTTGATCAATACCTTGCTTTAAAGCCACAGCCTCTTCATCTTTTAATAAAAAAGGCAAAATCACGACAAACTTATTATCAATGATTAAAAATCTTGAGCTATTTAATAACACTAATAAAAAGTTTTGCCGATATCCTTCTAAATCTTTATTATCTAAAGTATTTTTACTTAAAAAATAATCTTTTATTAAAGACAAAGTATGCAAAGCTTTTAAAGATAGTGACTTATACTCTTGTGTTAATTGCTCTTTTGAAACATCAACACAATTACCCTGCAAATTAGTGTAAAAATTTATAAATCCATCTTTTTCTTTTACCAAAGGTAAAAAGCTTAAATTCTCACTGCCTAAGACTTTTACAAGTTCAAGGCGTAAATCCTCAAAGAGAGATAAAAGCTTTTTAGATACATCTCCAAGTGTATTTGCTTCAACTCGCTTAACTCTTATCATCTAAAAACCTTCTATTTTTCTTTTACCTGAGAATAGCATTTGTCAGCCCACAATTTATGCAAAGCTTTACTGTCTTTATTTAATTTAGGATATGTCACTAAAGCGTCATAATAAATATCAATAAAAGCATCTAAAGCCTGACTATCTCCTTGTGACTTTTTGGCGCTATTTAATAACTTATTTAAAAATAATGGTGAATAAAGCTTACTTGCCTCATCCATAGTATCCCCGTAATAAGTCAAAAGTCCTGTCAATACCTCAAACTCAGTATTTAATGCCTCTTCATTGCGCTTTACATTTTTACAAGTATTTTGATCTTTTTGACATTTACTCTTTGAGATATCTAAAAGGGTTTTTCTAACCTCAATATCAATACTCTGAACGGCAATGGAACGACATAAAAATCCGCCTAAACGTAAATTTGAGGTTGCAGATAACGCTCTCTCTTCATCAGCTTTAGCATTAACTGTGGCAATTTGTGAGCGCAATGAGTAAAGCTGCTCTTTAAAAATCTGATTTAACTTTAAAACCTTCTCATTTTTTAAAGCCTCTTCATCAGCCTTTTTAATTTGTTTTTTTAAATCATCAATCATTGCCAATGTTTTAGCTTTTTCTTTAGCATCTTTATCTAAATCATTATTAGAGGATGTACCTAAAGCATCAATCTTCTGGTTTAGCTCTCCTGCAGTTTTACTATCAGAGGCGACTGATAACGCCAGCACTAAACGCGCTCCCATATCTACACTGCGATTTTCCTTACCCTTAAGATATAAAGGACGTTCGCTACGAGAGGAATTGACCAAAGAATCTTTTGGAGATTTAAAGCTTCCGCCTCTTACACATAAAGCACCATTCTGACCTAAATATCTATTTGTTCTTACTGCTTTAAAAGGCTCTAAGATCATCTCCTGAGCGTTGCCTAACATATCAAAAATACCTAAAGCATTAGGCTCTTTTAAACCAGGCAACTGCAGATGTCCATTTGCAGAATTAGGTCCTTGAAACCAAGCATAAGAGGCAATACCACCTTCACCTAAAGGAGGTAAATTGGCATTAAACTCACTTGATGAGACATTAAAACCTCCACGTGCGGCAAACTCCCACTCCTCATCACTTGGTAGTCTTGCAAAAGCTTTTTCTTTGGCAAAATTTGGAGCATCTTTGGCATTTTGCAAATAAAGAGAGTAATTACGACAAGCATTTACTACATCAAACCAGGAAATATTTACTGCAGGTAATGAATTCTTTTTGGAAATAGTTGGACATTTATCAGGATTTTTTAAAGCCTGATACTGAAAATCTAAAAGCTCGTACTTGGAGATTAAATAGTAAAAGCCGTTTTTATCGTAAAACCCGCCTTGCACATATTGCTGATTTTGATTTTGTGCCATAGGACTGCGACTTTCAAAGGCACCTGCTATAAAAGAAGCATCCTTGGTTTTGTCATCTGAAAAAGAGGTATACACCTTACGCAAAGCCATTTTAAAGCCACAAGGCATTGATACTATGACATCATCTTTTAAAGGCTTGGGGTTATAAGGCTCTATTGCAAAAGCATTTGATGACAACAAAGCGATTAAGCTTAATAATAAAAAATTTTTCACAGCTAATCCTCTCTTAAAGTATCAGCAATACTTTGCTTTAACACTTTAAATCTCACACTCACAATGGAGATAAAGAAAGTAATCATCAAAGTTAATAAAAATCCATTTAAGATATGCTCATAGCTTAAAAGACTTATACAAGAACCATCCAAATTTTTAGCAAAATAAATATTAAAGAAGGTCTTACCTGCTCCATAAAAAAACAAAGCTAAAAGATATGAGGCACAAGATAAAATCAAATTTCCTAAAATCACAAAAGAGTAGATTTTAAATGTGGTATATCCCATAAGTCTTAAAAGAGCTAGACTTTTTAAATTACGATTTAAATTGGCAAAAATAAGTCCACTTAAGGCAATAGCACCTCCTGTAACTGAAACGAAAGCTATTACCATAAAGACCATATTTAAAACACGATTTATAGCTTTAACATTCTCAATTGCCAAAGACTCATCTTTAATTAAAAAACTCTGACGTAAAAACTTTGATAAAGGCTCAACATCATCAAGACTTTTGGCATAAATTCGCGCTCTTGCAAAACTAGTTCTTTGACTATTTAAATTAGAACCATCTGAAAATATTTTTGGATTATAGCCATCGCGATAATCTTCCATCGCGACAATGCTATCCAAAGTCATATAGATAAGGCTTCTTGAGGTAGCTCCTTTTTTTAAAACACCTGCAACTTTAAAATAAAGAGCAGAGTTTTCTCTTTGAGAGTTTACGGTTCTTGAGATAGCAACTTTAACCCTATCCCCAGACTTTACCTTTAAATCATCCGCTAAATTAAAGGACAAAAACACCTCATCATTTTTGAGGCTATGATTTATATAGCTAAATAAAACTAAAGGATCACCATCTTTAGTAGGTATTGCTTCAACATTTGCCTTAAAAGCATTTTGGGATTTTAAATTGCAAGTAAGACTTAAAGCTCGTGTTAACTCAATTACAAATCCTGTATGTGGATTTTCACTTAATGCTTTAAAAAAGGAATTATCTAACTCATATCCTGAGAGCATTTTTATCTCAAGATTATTAGGATTGTTTTCTAAAGCACTAAGTTCTTTTAAAACAATGCCATAACGCAAAGAAAACAGTAATAGTAAAGGAGCTATGACAGCTGTCATCGCCATGATAATGCAAAGGCTCATAAGCTTATCAAAGCTTATAGATTTTAAAGATAAAAACAGCATCTAATACTCACTTTTACCTTGAAAATACACTTTTATGTAAAGAGCTTAAATTAGCTTTATAGCTTACATTTAAGAGCTCAAAATCATTTTTTAAATGCTCTTCGTGAGTTACAGCTAAAACTGCAATATTAAGAGATTTGGCACAATCAACAATAGTTTCAAAAAGCTTATGTGCATTTATAGGATCTAAGGCTGATGTCGGCTCATCTATTAAAATAAGTTGCGGATTATGGGCCAAAGCTCTAAAAAAGCTTGCTCTTTGCCTTTGTCCTATAGATAAGCTATAAGGCTTTTCATTTATTTTTGATAACATGCCAAATCTATCTAAAAGAGGGCTCATCTCTAAAAGGCGCTTTTTAAAAAAGTCTTTTTTATAGTTTTTACCTAAAGCTAACTTTATTTGTAATGCTAAATTCTCTTTTACAGTTAAATATGGAATTAAGCCACCACTTTGAGGCATATATCCTATAAAGCTTGCTCTAAACTTTGCCTTCTCCTCTTCATTTAAAGACAGCGCATCGACATTGTCTAAATAAAATTTTTGGGCATAAAATTTTGGGCGTAAAAGTCCAATACACTCCAAAAGTGTTGATTTTCCTGAGCCTGATACACCAGTTAAGGTACAAATATCCCCTTTTTTAAGATTTAAGTTTTCCAAAAAGACCTCATAGTTTGAATTTGAGGTCTTATAGATATAACTTAAATTATCAATATCAAGAACGCTCTTCATAAATTAAGGCAACATATCAAAAGGAATAGGATAAACAGCCTCAGATTTTGAAGCTTTAGGATTTAAAACAATCCATCTATCTGTATCATCATTGGCCTTTTGATAGTAATTAAGTTTGCTCTCTAAGTCATAAATGGTCTGATTTTGCTCATCAGCCCCCATACTGGACCATGTTTCCTCATCAAGATCTGAAATTAAGCTCTTATAAGGAAGCCCCTCTAAGAACTCATCTAATAATCCCATTTGCGATAACTTTAAGGTTTTACTTTGAGAGAGCATATTAGGATCACGTCCTAAACTTACCGCAATCGATCTTAATTGACCAAACATAGCCTCACTCTCAAGCAAACCGGTATTGGCAGCCTCTAAAATCTCAGATGTAACCTGCTTTAAGTTACTTAATTGATTTTTAGTAATTAAAGTAACCGGAGTTGCACAAATCTTATGATCATCTAAAAGGGCTCTATCACTTATAAAGCCATCAAAAAATGATGGTACTTTGGTATTAAGCTTACTGCCTAAATAAGCCAGTTGCATCGCTTTGCCTATGACTAAAGAGTCTTTAGCTATTTGCGAGTTTGTAGCTATGTTTGCTGATGTCTTATTTTGCTTTGAAGCTAAAACCTGCTCGGTTAAAGAATCAGCTAAATCATCAACTTTTTTACCAAACTCATTTATATCTCCTGCAACTACAGGATAATAAAGAGACTTATTTAAAACTTTATTGAAGGTAAGCTCTTCATATTGAGCTTGAGCTTTTTCATGATTGTGATTGCGCTTGCCTTGAGATGTTAACAGATGTAAAGCATATAAAGCAGCTCCATAATGCTCACTTTCAGCTTTAATTTCTTTGGCATCTAAGCCTGTAGTTGAAAGCTTATTATTGCCCTCGATGGCACCGGCATCAGTGATAAGAACAATATAGCGACCGCCGTATTTGCTCCAATTGATCTTATCTAAAGCATCACGAAGACCACTATAAGCATCCTCATCAAATAAAGCACTTGATACCGATGCTTGTTTTAAATCTTTTAATTTATTTAAAAAACCTTGTTTGTCTTGAACATCACCTGGAGATAAAAATACCTTAGAAGTATACTCAAGGCCTGGAACTGCTTTTACATTTGAGCGATAAGAAACAATACCAAAATTTACACTGTCCTTTAGATTGTGCTTCTCAATTTTCTCGTAAATGTCACTTATAGCCTTACGGGTCCTGTCAATATAAGGTTGCATAGAGATTGATGAATCAATCACAAATACCACCGCAGATTTATAGTCTTGTAAATTCTGCTGAGGCTTAATGGCAAGTTTATTGGCGTTAGAAGTTACCGAGGCAATATGCAAAAGACGGGTGTAATTGCCATCTGAAAACATAGTCTCTTTAGCTTCTAAAATAGGTAACAGATAAAAATTCTTTTTAAAATCCACAAAGGTGTCAGGCTCAATACTTACAATCTCGTCTTGAGCCTTTCCTAATATCGCCTCTTTTTCTAACTTATGAATTTTGTCAGTATTTTCTTTGGAAGAGTTTTCAACTAAATTTTGTAATAAATCGATATCTTTAAAAATTAAAGAGCGCTCTCTTGATGCTGGATTTGTAAACATCAAAGCACTTTGCATTTTCCAATCAATTACACATTTTGCACTTAAATAGCCTAAGTCCGATCCTTTCATATCAGGACCTACCTTAATCACCTCACCATCTTTTTCATAAACATAAAAAAGAGAAAACGCCGGTAACTTTTGCGCATTTTTTAAAGACTTATCTGCACTTATAGCGCACTCTGGAGTAGTTAAGACTCTTTGATATAAAGTCTCTTTACCAGCCATTTTTAAAGGTTCTAAAGCATAAGTACTAAAACTTAAATACAAAGCTCCAAAAACTAACGCTTTTATTACTTTTAATCTCATTTAAGTCTCTCCAAAGCAGATGTTGCTATTTTATTATCGCCTTGCTCTAAAACCTTTTGATACCAATAAACTGCAGTTTTTTTGTCCTTTTTAATGCAGTCATTGTGCAAACTGTCATTAGGATCGGCATATTTGGCATAATTTAAAGCCATATCCACATTTCCACTACGCCCAAAACTGGCCATAATTCTCTTGGCTAAATCACATCTGCCCTGCTCTAGCGCATCTTGTGACAAAGTACTTAAAGTCTTCATATCAGGCTTACTTGCAAGACAGTTTTTTATAATTTCCCCATCTGACTTTTCAGTTAAAGCACAGCTTGAGACAACTACATTTTGAGTATTGGATATAGAAGGTGTAAGGATTGATGCATTAGCATCTTTTGCATTTATGTGACTGCCACTATCATCAAATGCACCCTCTAAAGGCTTATTTGTAAGATCATTAGAATTGTTATTTTCAACACTTTGAGTTTCAGTCACGCTCTCTTTAGCTTCATCATTGTGATCTAAATATGAAGTAAATAACTTATATACAAAAAAGATAGCTCCAAGTAATACTAAAATTCCGGCAATTAATGCCAATATTTTAAAATATGGTGTTTTATTAGGTTCTTTATACTGAAAATTAGGATCTGCAACTCCTGAAAATAAACTTTTATCCAAATTCTCTTCAGGGGCTTTCTCTTGTGCTTTTTCTTCCTTTGAAGAACGTTTAAAGGCTGCAAAAGAGGCCATTAAATCCTCACCTTCAACCTGCACCTTCCAAACATTATTTGAATTTGCCAGATGGACAACAAATCCCTGTCGTTGGTTTTGCACCAAGCTATCATTAATTTTTTCATCTAAAGTGATGTACAAAGAACCATCTTCAATGCCAAGTTCATTTTCAAGAGCAATATCACTCTCTTTTATATGTACATAAGCCGGAGCATTATTTACCAAAGGCCATTCGGTTAAAGGGATCTCACTATTTATGCCATTTAACATAGTGATAATAATATCCACACCTTTGGCAAAATTAATATCACATAAAAGAGCGCCATCAGTAAGACACAAGACCGCTTTTCCAGGTTCTATTTTTTTTAAAGAACCAAATAAAATTTCCTGATCCATTTAAACCTAACCTTTTAAGCCTAATTGCTTAATATAGAACTTAAATCTTCTAGGATTTCCAATAACTGCTTATTTTCAGTATCACTTAAGCCATACTGATTTTCACAAGTTAAATTAATTCCACATATAAGTTCTTTTAAAACGCTAAAATAATCATCGCGATAATGTTCCCCAAGACGCATATGCTCAGAGCTTAATGAAGGCAAATTACCGTCAAGAACAAAGTTTTCTTTAAAATACTCGCGACCATTTTGGCCTTTATTTTCTTTATAATTAATTCTCAAATAAGTACAAAAATCAGAGAAGGTTCGTAAAATCTTACGCGTCTGCTTTGAGGCTAAATACTCAATTGTAAGTCCCTTTGATTCATCCTCATTTAAGAAATCAACTAAATAATCTGACATGTGCATTGCTATAAGAGCTTTATAAAGCTCGTCGGTATAACTTTGCATCAAGGCATAAAAACGCTTCCTTAAAACTTCTTTATCCTCAATAAAGGACTTCTTATCTTGATCATAAAAGAAAGAATAGCGCTTTTGACCATCCTCCAAAGAGCTTGCTGCTAAAATCTCTCTTTTGGTCCAGGACATCGCTAAAATGCCAAATAACTGCTCAAATGCAGCACCGTTACACATATCATCTAAAGTTGCTTTGTAACGATTTATCGCCTCTTGTGCAAAACGATCTGCATTGGAAAGACTTTGAGAATAATTTTTAGTATAGTTTTCAGATAACTCACTAAATGACAGTTCTTGTAGCAGATGTAAATCAGAGAAAAACTTAGCAATATCATCACACTGCTTTAAGTTTTCAATAATATTTAAAGCTTTATATAAAGCCTCTTGAGCCGCCTTTTGTGCCTCTAAAGAAGCATAGCGCTCTAAGGTTTTTAAGATATTTTGGGCTCGATGTTTAATACTTTCTACAAAGTGATTTTTAATATCTCTAAAATCACGATATCTCTCTAATAAAAACTTATTTATGTATAAAGCGCCGCCATCATCAGGAGTGAAAACTGCATTTAAAGTCTTATCTCCAAAGCTCTTCCCTCCATAAACTAAATCATTAAAGCGACTTTCAGATCTAACCTGTTGGCAAAAATCATCAATCTTACCTTGCATAGAGTCTAAAACCGCGACCTCTCGGTCATTTACCATCTTAAAGATCTTCTGGCTATTTGGCAGATTTGGACGTCTTACAAAGAAAAACTGATTTAAAGGTATTAATTTACCGCTATCACTTTCAGACCAGGCATTAAGCCATTCAGTACCATTGATACGTTCTATGGCGGTGGCAATAATGCCAATATCGCCCTCAACTTTAGCCTTAGCTTCAATATTTTTAGTAAAGGCTTCATCAAAACGGGTAAGAACACCAACTAAAGGATTTTTACCAAATAAAGTACGCTCATGAGCATTTATACCAATATTGGTATAAATCCAGTCTGTAATAATGGTAGTTAAAGAAGAAACTTCACTTTGAGCTGACGAGTTTAAGCAAAAAAGCATCACATCAATTTCATGACGACTGTTATAACGCTCAAATAAATACGCCACCTTACCACGACGAATAAGTTGACCTCCAACCTCAACTAAATAGTCAGGCATAAAGTCATTTTTAATCTCATCTTCCTTATTTTTAATATCAAAATAAGTATAAGGCTGACGTGAACGCGCACCAGGGAAATCTAAAACATCAAAATCCTCAAGAGGCGTTTCACCATAAAGTGGGAATAAAACCTCCAATACTGCTGCGGCAAACAAAGGTACCTGTACCTTGGCCAAATCATTATCATCTTGAGATATTGCAACCTCAATTTCACGTAAATTATTAGAGAAAATCTTGTCTAAGCAGGTTACGGAATTTATATTGTCGCTATACTGAATAATCTCATTATTTTTTAAAGAAAAATAAACATCAGTTTTTGCATAAACCTTTTTGGCACCTTTAAGTTTTAAAAGCTCTCCGGCAATCTTTATAAAAGCACGGGTTAAAACTTCAAGTTTGCCCCACAAAATAGAGTAAAGCTGAGCTCTTGCCTCCAGTGGTAAGACCAAAGCTTTATTAAATAATCTTTGCCAAAATGGATCTTGTATCTTAAATGTAGCCAAAGGTGCACTTGCAACTTTACTTACATAGTCATAAAGAGCAACTAAATCATCAAAAGAGGTAAAGTTATCTTTTAGATCTTGATCTTTAAAAGAGTCAAATTGTCTAAAATGCTCATCTTGAGATTCTTTACTAAATTGCTCATTTACAATCTTGGTTAAAGGGCCTTCAAAGTTGAAATCCTTATAAAAAGAATTTACTAAAATCATAACAATTTCAACTTCAGACAAAACCCTAATTTCAACAGGAAAGCCTTTAATACCACTATCTTTTTTATGGGTAAAACGAGTAACAATACCTGTTGCCTCTTTATCAGCCCCTCGTGGATTTATATGAGATAAGAAATCAACATCCAAGCCATCCCATTGAGTTTTCATTTGTCCTTGAGCGGCAGCAATATTTGAGACAAGATAACTCTTACCTGCCTGTGAGGCACCAAAGACACCTATAGTGGTTCTATTTGGTAAAACTTCAAAAGCACTTTTGGCATCATTGTGTAAACGAGCTAAATCATAAGGTAATAAAGCACACTCAGAGGCAATTTTTGGATGTGTTTTTTTAATATTTACAAGAAAGCTTATAGCTTTATCAGCGCCTTTAGCTGCTTTATCAAAAAATTCATTTTGCATAAAAAATTCCTCTAAGCTTTATCGATTAAAAGGCCTGAATTTATCCAATATTCGCCATCTGAACTTATTGTCTTAAGTCTTAAATTTATAAAAGGCTTCCAATTTTTCTTATACTTTAAGTCGCGTACATCATCTAAAGAAAAACTGATAATTGATGGTAAATTGTCCTTACCTAATTCATCTCTTAAATATTTTAATGATGCAGCTACCGGATCATTTATAGAATCTACAACACCAAGAGATAGCTTAATCTCAAAGACCGCACGCGATCTGGCACTTATAAGATATGAAAGATCTTGCATTCTTTGCTCTAACAACTCTTTTACATACTTAAAATTATCCAAGCGTGCTTTACCTAAAGCTTTGCGATATTCACCTTCATAGTTTTTTAAAAGATTTTCTTTAAACAAAGTACAAGGCTCTTTAATGTACTCATTAAAAAGCTTTGCCTGAGCTTCTGCACTTATGCCTGCACTTTCACTCTTCTTACCAAAAATCTTACCCAAAAAGCCTGTTTCTTGAGGTTTTTGCTCTTTCTTTAACTGCTCAATTGCTATCTTACATTTAGCACGACATTCTTGTGCAAAGAGTAAATACTCATCGCAATTTTCCACATTAGTGCAGCGTTCTTTAAACTCATTTAAAGCCTCACGACACAATTGCTGTGAAGCTCCATCTTCTAAAGATCCAATAAAATCTTCAATGTCTGTCAACCCATGAGAAAAATCAGGTTTTAACATCTGTGCTGTCTTTATCGCATCAATTTCCTCAAGTTTTGTATAAGGTTCAATGCAATAAAGCATACTTGCAGGATAGTTTGGATTGTTAAATTGTCTAAAACCAAGTTTTACAGGCAAGATAGTCTTAAAAGAATCATCCTCTGCATCTTCACCTTTTTTAATAACTCGTTTTAGATCAATATCTTCAATTTCAGATCTCAAAGGCTCATAGCCATCTAAATTGGCCTCAGCTGCGCTTGTTGCCATATAGATTAAGTTTTCATTATCAAGCATGTCTTTGCTATTTAATGGACCTACATAGCGTATTGGGCTTGGAAGTCTACCAATTTCAGGGTTATAGCGGAAATTAATTAAAGCAGAGCGACCATCTCGTTTTAAATAACTTAAAAGTGCTCCAACCACTACCGTACTCTTAGGATCACCGATGCAATCACCATCATGAGTTAATGGATACCAAGCGCCACACCTATAAGATTTCATGGTAATGACACGATCAGGAGATAAAGGCAAAGAGCCAACAATACGCGATCTAATACCTGGAATTGCGGTAGGACGACCAGTTAAAAGTAAAATATCGGCTCGATATAAATTGACAATAACACTTAAATTATCAATAAGTTTACCAATATTTAAGCCAATACCTGTTACAAAATTACGATTTAAAGAGAAGAGATCGATATCAAGCTTAAAGTCTAAAATGTCGAAATTAGAGCCTTCTTTGCATTTTCTAACTTTGCTATTTACAAAATCAACCTCTTCAGTCGTTGGCAATTTATAACTCTTACGATCTTTTAAATAAAGCTCAACTTGAGGAACATCAACCTTTTCCTCACCTTTTATGAAATCAGCAATTGTACCTGTAACATGTACTGAACAAATGCCTTTAGGTAAACGTGAGAGAGCTTCTAAATGCGCAATTATTCTGTAGCCTACTTTGATAAAGATCTGATGAACAAGCTGGCGACGCATATTTTGGAAATGAACTGATTGATCGCTTATACCACGTCCAACAATATCGTATAAAACAGACTCTGCACTAATACCGCTTTGACCGATTTCTTCTTTAATACGTTCTTTTAAAGGATTTAAGATCTCAAGCTTAATGATGTCCATAAGCACATCGTCACCTGCTATCTTAAAGCCTTCACGCAAAATCTCTCGGACATTCATATCCGCAGTTTGACTGGCACTGTCTTTTGGGAAAGTGTAATCAGAAATGACTAAATCTGTAGTGCCGCCACCAATATCAATAGAGGCAATACGCGCTGAAACTAGTTCATGCTCACCTAAATAGTCCTCTCGTTTTAAGATCTCATTGATACGACCATCAGCATCATCGCGTCTTATAAACTCTAAAAACTTCTTACAATCACCTTCAAAACCTGATTGTGTCTCATTATAAAGATAGACAACCTGTGAAGCTTGCACCTCATCCCACTCTAAAATCACCTCAGGTGGTACAGGATCCATAAGCTTTTGTTTCTTTATAAAGTGGAATTCATCTGCAGGGGTTTTGTCGTAACCTAAACTCTTCCACACAATACCTACAGCCTGATAGGCGCAACTTCTAAAGATCTCACGCTCACTCTCAGGCATTGATGGAGGAGTTGTTAATACAATTGATTTTAAACGTCTTGGAATATCACGACTACCATGATGATTGTTACGATGAATGTAGCTATTCATCTGTACCATTGCCTGCAAAATAATCTCCATGAGCATAAAAGTCATTAAAGATTTGCTTGAATAATTTGCAAGCATATTGCGATAGCTCTTATTTACAAATAAAGCCTCACCAGAGAAAGAAATATAGTCGCAAACAGATCGGTCATAAGCGTGCATGCTAATGCTATCTTTTACGAAATACTCAATGCTCTTTTTATCTCTTAAGCGCTTGCCTCGCTTTTCATAAGGTATTTGATAGCTATAGCGATTAAATTGCCATTCAAAATCAGAATTTGACTCCTCAGATATTTGCCATAAATAACGCTTAGGTGAATTTAAACCGGTAAAACCTTCAGAGCCTAAACAATGAGAGCTAAGTCTTACCGCCTCATGCCCAACTCTTACCAATGATGGCCAGACAAAGGCATCGGTTCTGCCTGATTTAACAGAGCAATTGTCATAATCAAAATTAGCACACTGAAATTCAACACAACTTTCAAAAGCATCAGTGTATACAGTCTCAGGAGAATTGAAATCACGAAGTTGCAAGCCTTCAATATCTGAGAAAACATCAAAGCTTTGACTTTGAGAGTTCTCCTCAACTAAGGCTCCATAGGTGCGGCTATTTCCAACATCTAAAATAAGACTTACATCGACAGGAGGATTGATATTGCCTTTTGAAACCACAATTCTTATCGGATTTGGTCTTACAAGACCTCCTAAAAAAGCAACTACATTTAGGTAATGCTTTTCATAATCATGATTATCAATAGCTCGCTTAAACTCTTGACTATCATCGGCATAATAATCAAATATCAGTCTACCTAAATCACTAAATACTGATTTTGCCCAAGCCCCCACATATGAAATACCACTTTCATTTGGAATAAGCATGTCAGATGCGGCATTTTGCCAGCATAAAGAAAATGTTCTTGAATTTTGTGCATCTAAATGAGTTGGGGCAAAATAATCTGTATCAGTATTCTCTTGAGTACGAGTATCAAAAGCTAAAGTTATATGATATCTACAGGTATTTTTAGATAATGCTTCACTCTCATCTAAAGGCATTCTGACAATACGGCAACGCGCCCAATTTAAAGGACCTACAACAGGAGAGTCTACATCACCATAATTGATGTCCTCACCTCCTGCAAAATAAGGTATTGGGAACCATACACCGTTATATAAAGTCAAAGAGTCCTTGGTATCTACACTATCCTGACTTGATGACACCTCTTTTGGGACATCATCTTTAATAAGTGGATTTGAAAATAACTCACCTTTATCTGGATCTGGTACAAGTCTTATATAATGACGACTATTGTCATCCGAGGAACGAGTTTTGAAATATCCACGGCAAAAACCACGAATTAAACTATCCCCTTGCTTATTATCCCAGTCAACAGTTAACTCATAATCTAAAAACTGAATGCCAGAATTTTCTACAAGAGCGATTTTCATCTCTTTGTCATCAATACATTTAGCTTCCACTTGTATCCCCAGAGCTAAGAGAAAGGCGCTTTATGCGCCTAAAATTATTTTTTGTGTAGATATAGTAAATTAACTATGCCTATTTTGCATTAAACACAAGCTTTTTAAAAATATTTATTTTTTATTTTCAATTTGTTCTGATATAGCCTGAGCTTTAACACAAGACTCTTTGTCGCCATAAACGCAGCCGCGCATGTAATTATCTAAAGAGTCTTGTAAAGATGTTTTAACCCCAATACCTTTTTCATAAAGCTCTGCTAAATCAAAACACGCGCGTTTACTATGTATACCACATGATTTTTTAAACAAATCTACAGCTTGTTTAATTGAATCATCATTACCTAAAGCTAATAAAGCCTCTCCTTCTAAGCGACAGCCTTCCATATCGCCTCCTTGACATGAGCGTGAGGCATAATCAAGCTTTAACGATCCTGTAGCATACAAAGAGGCTTTACGGCAGCCTTCGGCATTATTAAGATCACAAGATCTCTTATAAAAAGATAAAGCTTTTTCTAAAGTATTTTGATCTTTTAAAAAAGAATCTCCATAACGAGCGCATCCTAAACCATCTTTAAGATCACAGCCCTTTTTAAATAAAGCATTAGCCTCTTCAAAATTTTTATTTTCAAAACTTAAAATGCCATTTTGCGTACAAGCTTTGGCTAATTTAAGCTCACATCCTGAAGAAAAAGCTTTTTGAGCCTTTAATAAAGCATCCTCGTCATTTTTGATATTTCTAATGTTTAAAAGGCCTTCATTTAAGCAACTTTGAGCATCCAAAAGTGTACAACCTTGATGATAATAAGAAAGAGCTTTTTGTTCGTCCTTTTTAATACCACCTTTGCCACTTTGGTAAATATAACCTAACATGCCACAAGAATCGCCACCTTTAAACTCACAGCCTTTTTGAAAAAAGTCGATGGCACCATGAACATCTTTTTTAACACCCATCATGCCTAAAAGACGCACTGTTCCAAAATTAAAGCAAGCTTTGGGATTATCCTTATCGCACTTATAGTCATTATCTGAGTTTGCATATGATGCAAAACTGGTACTTATCAATAATGAGAGCACTAAAAGCCCTTTTTTCATGGGATCCTCACTTATTTTTCTTTATTAATTTTTCCCAAATGCTCACAACTTATAGGATCTGACAGTTTGCAAGCTCTTTTATAAAATTTTTTGGCTTTATTTTTGTCTAAATTTTTAGGTTGCATATAGATATCACCTAAAAATTGACACCCTAAACTTTCATCATTAGAACAAGCTTTTAAATAATAATCTATAGCTTTTAAAGTATCAGGTTTAACACCCATGCCATACTGATAAAAAGCACCTAAAAACAAACAACCATCGTAAGCATTGCCATTACAAGCCTTCTCAAAATAATCGTAAGCTTTAATTAAATCTTGTTTGCCACTATCACCTTGCATAAAATCAACACCAACTTTAATACAGCCCTTAACCTCTCCTAAAGAGCAGGCTTTGTCATAAAAACGCAAGGCTTCTTTTTTTGATTTTTTTACGCCGCGCTCTTTTTCATAATTAGCGCCAACCTCAAGACAAGACAAAGCTAAACCACTTGAACATGCTTTATTAAAATACTTATGAGCAAGTTTTAAATCCTTTTTGGTACCATCACCTTCAAGATAACTTTTAGCCAAGCTATGACAACCAAAAGCCGTGCCACCTTCACAAGATTTTTTATAAAGGTTCAAAGAGCTTTTTAAATCAATTTTGCCACTTAGACCGTCATGATGAATTAACCCCAATAAGGCACAACCGGTCATATAGCCTTCTTTACAGGCTTTATCATAAAGCTCAGCACTCTTTGAATAGTTAAGCTCAGTACCTTTGCCTGAATAATACATAGATCCTAATTTTAAACAGGCAAAAGACTGTCCTTTTTCACATTTAAAACTCAAGGAGTCAGCACTATCCTCAGATGCAAAAGCATTTAAAGAAAATGATAAAACCAATGCTCCTAAAAATAAAAACCTGATCATTAACTGTTCCTCGCAAAACTTCGAAAATTTTACGAGATTTTTGAAAAGAAATGTGGGAAGTTCTTATGAAATACGGAAGTTTTTTTGAAAATACCGCTATTACATACACAAGTACATAAAATACAAACAAGAAAACTAAATTGAGATGAATTTGATTTGAGATTGATTTGCAATGAAGTGGTGGATGCAATAGGACTCGAACCTATGACCCTCTGCTTGTAAGGCAGATGCTCTAACCAAACTGAGCTATGCATCCATTTAGAATGGACAGCAAACCAACGAGTGACACCGAAGTGGTGGATGCAATAGGACTCGAACCTATGACCCTCTGCTTGTAAGGCAGAT
>Freddie_p2__coassemble_1663_pt1 | contig 22044 bp, 18 predicted proteins | sample Freddie_p2__metabat2_high_PE_038 | metagenome-assembled genome bin Freddie_p2 | reverse complement strand
ATCAAAATCTTTGTAATTGAAAAATAATTCAGCTTAAAGTCTCAATAAAAGCGCACAAAATGCGAGATTTTATGAAGTAAAAGTCTTATTTGTAATACTTTTTTAGTATTTAAAGGAGATTTTTATGAATAAAGTTTTAGATGCCATGCCAATTATTGTGAGTAATTATGCCAAGATGTTTGGTATTCGCGTCAGAATGATTGGCTCACAAGCATATACAAATGGATCTGTTATAACTATTCCAAGAATTGATGTAAAAGATGAGCTAAGTGCGCGTATCGCTTATGGCTATTTAGCCCATGAAGCTGCGCATGTGCGTTATACAGATTTTGATGAAGTAAGAAATATGAATAAAGATTTCTTATTATTTTCAATATTTAATATTTTAGAAGATGCAAGAGTTGAACATATTATAAGCAGGGAGTTTATTGGAGTTTTTGAAAACTTAGAGCTTATTATGGAGGCATCTGAAGATTTATGGCGTAAATTTGCCTTTGATATTGAAAATATAAGTTTTCTGAGAATACTTTTAAGTACACTTCTTTACTATTCAGAATCAAAAATTCAGGGATATAAAAGCCAAAAATATAAAGCGGCTTTTTTAATAAGACATCTTAGAAAGCATCATAAACATCGTGATTTAAATTATATTTTCAAATGTGTGCGTTTATGTAATTTTGCTAAAAAAACACATGATATTTCAGTTATTTCTTTAAAAATTTACAATTTTTTAAAGCATGAATTTAAATTTTCATATGACGTTAAAAGAAAAGATCCTTCTTGTGAAGATGAGGCTAATTTAGATTTCTCTTATAAAGGATCATTTTTAAAAATGATTGCAGATTTAGCAAAAGAAGCTAAAAACGATTTGGGTAATCTGTTGCCATATCAAAGCGCTGAGAGCTTACTTGCACAAAGAGTTCCTCAAAATTTAACCATAAGAGATGATATGGGCATGATTGAAAGTGGAATTTGCCCAAAAGGGCGCGATGATTTTTTGGATCTTATTTTAGATACTTATCCTTTAAGGCGAGCATTGGCACAAAAGGTTAAAGCTTTTTGTGAAGCCTATGGTATGCAAACATTAAGTGGAAAAAAGTTAAACGTTCAAAGACTTGCCAATATTAAAGCTGGTGAAACCCGTATTTTTAAGGACAGGATTTTATATGATGACTACGCTACATCAGTGCAGATATTGGTAGATGTTTCAGGTTCAATGCTTTTTTATGACATGAATACAGGTAAAAGTCGGTGTGAGGAGGCCTGTCAGGCTGCTTTAATGATTGCTTTGGCACTTGAAGGCATTGATGGCATAAAGACTATGGTGACTTTTTTCCCAGGAGCAATGTCTGAGTTTGATGTGGCTTTGTATGTTAATGAAAAAGCTCATAATAAAGCCCCTTTCTTTGATCAAAAAGCCCACGGCTCAACGCCTTTGGCGCAAGTTTTATGGTATTCAGCGGCAAATTTATATTATTTAAACTGTCAGAGGAATATTATTTTTGTGCTTACAGATGGTATTCCTGACAGCATAAGCCAAGCTAGGGCGGCGCTTTGTTATTTAAAAACACTTAAAGCTGAAGTCTATGGCATAGGCATTCAGTCTGAATTTATCTCAGAGCTTATTGAACATAGTGAGAGTATTAAAAACATAGGAGATCTAAAAGAAACTATGCTCAAATTTTTTTCTAATATGTTTAATTTAAAAAAGTAATCTTTAAATATTTTCTTAAAAAAGACACTCTTAATAAACCAAAGGTCAAGAGCTTTAGGTCACTTTTATAAGAAAAACGGCTAAAAAATGCTAAAATATTTTGCAGTTTTTTGCGAGGTATTACTAAATTGCTACGCAGTGATTTTAATTTTGATTTGCCGGAAGAGTTAATTGCAGCATATCCAAGTGCTGAGCGTACCGGCTGCCGTATGTTATGTCTTAATGGTGAAGATGGTAGCTATCAAGACAAGCATTTTTATGATTTAAAAGAATTTTTAAATCCAGGTGATTTACTTGTATTTAATGATACAAAAGTTATTCCAGCTCGTCTTTATGGTAAAAAAGAGTCAGGCGGTGCAGTAGAGCTTTTAATTGAGCGCATCACCTCAGAGACCTCTGCCTTAACACATATTCGTGCCAGTAAGGCCCCTAAAGCTGATGTTATTATCAATGTTGATGGTGGAAGCAGTTTAAAAGTATTAGGCAGACAAGGTGATCTGTTTATGGTCGAAACTGTAGATGGAAGCTCTCTTTTAGATATGCTCTACTCTTGTGGCCATATTCCACTGCCTCCTTATATTGATAGACCAGATGAGCCTTTAGATAAGGATCGTTATCAGACTGTTTACTCAAAACACCCAGGCGCAGTTGCAGCTCCAACTGCAGGTTTGCATTTTGATGAGGCCCAGCTTGATGATTTAAAGGCTTACGGTGTTAATATGGCTTTTGTGACATTGCACGTAGGCGCAGGCACATTCCAGCCTGTTCGTGAAGATGATATCACAGCCCATCATATGCACTCTGAGTTTGTTCATCTGTCAAAAGAAGTTGCAGATGCTGTAATTGCTACTCATAAAGCAGGAAAGAGAGTAATCGCTGTTGGTACAACAGCTGTGCGTTCTTTGGAGAGTGCTGCACAAGCTGCAGAGGCTGCTAACTCCAAAGATGAAATTATTCCTTTCGCTCAGGACACTTCTATTTTTATTTATCCAGGCTATAGATATCGCGTAATCGATGCTTTAATTACCAATTTCCATTTGCCTGAATCAACCTTAATTATGCTTGTAAGTGCTTTTGCAGGCTATGATGAGACTATGAAAGCATACAAGCATGCAGTATCTGAGAAATATCATTTCTTCAGTTACGGCGATTGCATGTTTATAAGGAGAAATCCTTATGCTGACAAGTCATTGCCGCCGTCTTGTAAAAAGGATTAGTTTTAATGAAATTTGAAGTACAAAAATGCGATGGCAAAGCCCGTTTAGGTCAGATGGTCTTTGATCGCGGCATCGTACGCACTCCAGCTTTCATGCCAGTGGGCACATTAGGTACAGTAAAAGGTATGACTCCTGAGGATGTAAAGGACATTGGTGCTGACATCCTTTTAGGAAATACTTTTCACTTATGGTTAAGACCAGGTACTGACGTTATCAAGGCCCATGGTGATTTGCATGATTTTATGAACTGGGATAAGCCAATTTTGACCGATTCAGGTGGATTCCAGGTTTTTTCATTGGCAGAGATTCGTAAAGTAACAGAAGAGGGTGTGCATTTTCGCAATCCAATTTCAGGATCTAAGCTGTTTTTATCTCCTGAGGTCTCAATGAAGGTCCAATATGATTTGGGCTCTGACATTGTGATGCAGTTTGATGAGTGCATTGCGCTTCCTGCAACTACAGAAGAAATGCGCCGCGCTATGGAGTTGTCTTTACGTTGGGCCAAACGCTGCAAAAACCATTTTGAGTTTTTGGGTAATAAGAATTCTTTATTCGGTATTATCCAAGGTGGCACCGATGAGACCTTACGTGAAGCTTCTTTAAAGGGCTTAACTGACATTGGTTTTGATGGTTATGCCATCGGAGGCTTGGCTGTAGGTGAGCCTAAAGAGGTAATGTATAAAGCTTTAGGTCATATTGCTCCTTTAATGCCTCAAGATAAGCCTCGTTATTTAATGGGTGTAGGAACTCCTGCTGATATTTTACAGGGCGTTTTAAATGGCGTTGATATGTTTGATTGCGTAATGCCATCACGCAATGCCAGAAATGGTCATCTGTTTACATCAGAGGGTGTAATTCGCATTAGAAATGAGCAGTATAAGTATGATACAAGACCGCTTGATCCTAAGTGCGATTGTTATACTTGCAGACATTATTCACGTGCTTATTTACGCCATTTAGATAAGTGCAAAGAAGTTTTAGGTGTTCACTTAAATACAATTCACAATCTGCATTTTTATGAGCATTTCATGGAGCAGATTAGATGTGCAATTGCAGAAGGAAGACTTAAAGAGTTTGCCGAAGAATTTTACTCAGTATGGGGTAGACCTCCTATTGAGGTAAATAAGTAAAGCAAAAGGTCATTTTGTGGTATATTTACCACTTTAGAACTGGCTGATATATTTTTCTGCCTTTCATTTAGTATTAAAGTGGCAAATTGCCACATTTGACAGAAATACAATTTATACGGGAATTATTTATGAACATTATCTCCACCGCTTATGCCGCAGAAGCCGCTCCTCAGGCCGGCGGCGATATGAGCATGATTATCGTCTTAACTGTCTGCATGATTGCAGTATATTTCTTCATCATGCGTCCTAATTCTAAAAAGCGTAAGGAAATGCAGAAGCTTTTAGATAATCTGGCCGTAGGTGATGAGGTATTAACCAACGGCGGTATTGCCGGTCGCATCGTTAAGCTCCCTGACAATAAAGAGTACGTGCTTATGGATGTTGCCTCCGGTGTTGTAATGCAAATGAAGCGTAACTACATCGTTGCAGTATTACCAAAAGGTACAGTTGAAAACGTTTCTGTCGAAAAAAATAAAAAATAAATCATAATAAAGCACGGCCATTTTTATGGCCGTGACTATCTTTTAGGACCCTCATCGTGATAAACAAGTTTCCATGGTGGAAAAACCTCCTTATATTTTTAGTCATTGCGGTGGGCTTCTTCTATGCAATCCCTAATCTTTATGGAGAAGATCCCGCTTTACAGATCTCTGGCACTCACGGCATGGAAATTGATGCCAAAACCCAAAATCAAATTAAATCTGAGCTTGATGCCAAAAATATTGAAGGCTCATATGATTTAGAGAATGGCCAGTTACTCATTCGTTTCAATTCAACTGAAAAGCAGCTTGCAGCTCGCGAAATTGTTAATGGTATTTTAGGCGATAACTACATTACTGCTTTAAACTTAGCTCCAGCAACCCCAGCATGGATGCGTTCTTTAGGTATGCATCCTTTAAAGCTTGGTCTTGATCTTCGTGGTGGTGTTCACTTCTTAATGGAAGTTGATATGGATGAGGCCATGAAGAAAATTCGTACTCAGCTTGTTAATGATTTCCGTACTGAGCTTAGAAATCATGATATTCGTCTCTCAGGTGCCCGCGCTGAAGGAGATCATGTAATAGTTGAGTTCCGTGATGAAGCTTCAAGAAAGGCTGCAGAAGAATTACTCTCTTCAAATCACAAAGACTTTATCATCAAGAGTATTGACCAAGATGGTAAATTCCGCTTAATGGCTACCATGACCCCAGGCAAGATTTCTCAGGTTCGTACAAGCGCTGTTGAGCAGAATATCAATATTATTCGTAACCGTGTAAACGAGTTAGGTGTAGCTGAGCCTTTAGTCCAGCGCCAAGGTGCCGATCGTGTTGTAGTTGAGCTTCCTGGTATTCAGGATACCGCTCGTGCAAAAGAGATTTTAGGTGCTACTGCAACCTTAGAATTCCGTCTTGTTGATGGTAGTGCTGACGTAGCTGCAGCTGCATCAGGCCACGTTCCTGCAGGAACTGAGGTTTTACATGATGCCAAGGGTTATCCTGTAGTTGTAAACAAACAGGTAATTTTAACTGGTGACCATATCGTTGATGCCAGCTCAAGCTCTGATGAAAATGGTCGTCCTCAGGTAAATATCTCTCTTGACTCTCGTGGCGGTACCATCATGTCCAACTTCACTAAGGACAATGTAGGTAAGCCTATGGCCACCAACTTTATTGAGTATAAGGTTATCCCAGATGAGGATCCTAATGCTCCAAAGCCTGGTGATAAAAACTACAAGCCTAAGTTTAAGAAAGTTGAGCAGGTAATTAACGTTGCTACTATTCAAACTCGTTTAGGCAGCAGCTTCCGTATTACCGGTATTGATTCTCCAAAAGAGGCTCATAATTTAGCACTGCTTTTACGTGCAGGTGCTTTAATTGCTCCTATTCAGATTGTTGAAGAGCGCACCATTGGCCCGTCTTTAGGTCAGCAAAATATTGATAATGGTATGAAGGCTATGTTCTACGGCCTCGTATTCTTAGCTATATTTATGGTGATTTACTATAAATCCTTTGGATTTATTGCAAATTTAGCTTTAATTTTCAACATGGTTTTAATTGTCGGTATCATGTCTTTAATTCCAGGTGCCACCATGACATTACCAGGTATTGCTGGTATTGTTTTGACCCTTGGTATGGCTGTGGATGCGAACGTACTTATTTATGAACGTATCCGTGAGGAAATAAGACAAGGTAGAAGCATTCAGATTGCAATTAACGAGGGTTATGCTCGCGCCTTTGTAACTATTGCCGATTCCAACATTACCTCATTTATTACCGCTCTTATCCTATTTATGGTTGGTACTGGTGCCGTTAAAGGCTTCGCTTTAGTACTGATGATTGGTCTTGCCAGCTCCATGTTCACAGCAGTTACAGCATGTCGTGCAATTGTGAATATTATTTGGGGTGGCCGCAACATCAAGAAGCTCAGTATCTAGGAGAATAATTGTTATGATGCAGTTTATTAAGGACGGTGTAGTAATACCGTTCATGAAAGTTAAAGGCACCGTTGAGCTCTTATGCGTAGGCTTAGTTATAGCAAGCATAGTCTCTATGTGTGTCAAAGGCTTAAATTGGGGCTTGGATTTCACCGGCGGTATTGTTGTTGAAACTGAGTACACCCAAAGCGTTGAGCTTGATACAGTTAGAAAAGCTTATGCTGAATTTGGTATTGTTGGTACTACTCAGCATTTTGGTTCATCTTCTGACGTTGTAGTTCGTGTTGCTCCTAAAGACGGTTTGGATCAGCAAACTGTGACTGATAAAGTCATGCAGGCCTCTAAGACTATTGACCCAAATGTTAAGCTTTCTCGTTCTGAGTATGTAGGCCCTGCTGTAGGTCAGGAATTAGTAGAAAGTGGTATTTTGGCTATTGTTGTATCTTTAATTGCAATTTTGGCTTATATTGCTTTCCGCTTTGAGTGGCGTATGGCAACTGGTGCTGTAATCTCATTGGCTTATGATGTGATTGTAGTAATGGGTGTATTTTCTTATTGGCAAATTGAGTACGATTTAACCGTACTTGCAGCTGTGCTTACAGTTGTAGGTTACTCATTAAACGATAAGATCGTGGTGTTTGATCGTGTACGTGAGAACGCAACTAAGTTGTCACGTTCCATTTCTATTCCACACTTATTTGATGTGTCTTTAACTCAGACTCTGTCACGTACCATTATTACCTCAGGCACTACTTTAATCACTGTTATAAGCTTGCTTATTTTCGGTGGTGAGATGATCTTCGCTTTCTCTTTAGCCTTGGTCGTCGGCATCGTTTTTGGTACTTTCTCTTCTATCTATGTAGCCTCTACTTGGGCTATATTCTTAGGTATCAAGCACGAAAATCTTATTCCATCAAAACCTGTTAAAAAGGAATCTGATGGTTATGAGACCATGGATTAAGTGGAGCCTTTGTGCGCAAATCTAAATCAAAGGCGCTTTTGTTAGCTTCAATGCTCTCGTTCCTTTTAGGCTGCGAGAGCTTTATGGACAACAAAGCGCCTGAAGTTCAGGAAGTAGGGATTAGTGGACCATTTTCCGTCCCTCCTGATGAAATCCTTCTATCTTTGCCTTCAGAACGTTTAATTGAGCAAGATCAAGCTATTATTGTGAAGCTTTCAATGATGCTTGATACACAAGCTAAAACTAAAGGTGATAAGGCTGAGATTTTCTACGAGTTAGGCATTATTTATGATCGTTTAGGCTTAGAAGCAACCGCCAGAACGATGTTTATGAATGCCTTAGTTGAAAACCCTGCCTTTGCATCTCCTTATAATTTTGTTGGTATTTACTTTGCAAAAGATGGTAGGTTCCAAGATGCTTGTGATGCTTTTGATTCAGCTTTGGAATTAAATCCTAATGAAAGCTATATCTATTTTAATCGAGCTATAGTTTTGCATTATGCTCATCGCGATGTATTGGCTTTAGAAGATTTAAATAAATTTTATAAAGCAGATAAAAACGATCCTTATCGATTGTTATGGATGTATATCGTAGAGCGTAATGTTTATGGTAAATCCACTGCTTTATCAAAACTTCAAGATCGTTTTGATAACGTAAAGTTAAAAGATAAAAAAGACAATTGGGGCTTTAATCTTGTTCGTCTTTATTTAGGTGATTTGGATGAATCTAAGTTTTGGGAGCAAATAAAACTCTTTAAAAAAGATCCTGAGACTTTTGCCGATCATCTTTGTGAAGCCTACTTTTATTTAGGAAAGCTGCGTCTTTTAGATGGTAAAGATAAACAAGCTTATGACATGTTCTATTTGTCTCAGGCAACAAGACGATTTGGCTTTTTAGAGTATCGTTATTCATTACACGAAATCTCAAACTTAGAAAAAAAATATAAACTCTCTCCTAGAGTTTCTATGAGTACTCCTAATTTCTAAAAATAATCTCTCTCTTAACTGAGAGAGATCTTTTCTTAAAACATATAAGTTATTCAAAATACAATTAAATTATTTAAGATTTATTCGCTAAAAATGAAATGTTTTTTGTTTTTAAGCTTTTCTTTTTAGGTGATATCATTACGATAAAAGTGTTTGTGTACTAAAACTCGTATTATTCTCAGAGTTTCTAAATCTAAAAATATTTAAAAAAATTTGTAGGGCAAAAAAGATCGTTATGAGTTTAAAAAAAGAAAATAGTCTGACATTGGATGATGCGTCTCTTTTAAAGATAAAAGAGCAACTTTTACCTCAAGATGATACTGAAATCATGGCAGAATTTTTTAAAGCTTTATCAGATCCGACCAGAATTAGTATTGTTCATGCCTTGCAACTTCACAAATGGTTATGTGTATCTGACTTAGTTGAGCTTTTAGGTATGAGCAAGTCTGCGTTATCCCATCAGTTAAGTTATATGCGATTAAATAAATTAGTTAGAGTTAAACGCGATGGTAGGCATGTATTTTATGCTTTAGATGACTTACATGTTGAACAAGTTTTTGCTTTAGCGTTATCCCATGTTTATGAAGGTTAACTATGAATAGACCCATTTATCTTGATTATGCAGCGGCAACACCAACTGATAATCGTGTAATAGATGCTATGGTTAAGTGCTTAACTCAAAATGGTACTTTTGCCAATCCTCATGCCAAAGATCATGTTTATGGTTGGGAAGCGGCTGAAGCTTGTGAAACTGCAAGAGCACAGGTTGCCTCATTGGTAGGCTGTTCTCCTTTGGAGATCACTTTTACCTCAGGAGCCACTGAAAGTAATAATTTAGCAATTATGGGCTTAGCTTTTGCTTTGCATAAGCAAGGAGACAAAAGACGCCATATCATCACTACCAAAATTGAGCATAAAGCTGTTTTAGAGGCTTGTGAGGTTTTACAAGAGAGAGGCTATAAGGTTACTTATTTAACCCCGCATAAAGATGGCACTGTTGATTGTGAACTTTTAAAAAGTGCTTTAGATGATGATACTTTTTTAGTTTCCATCGCTCAGGCCAATAGTGTTTTAGGCTCTGTAAATGACATTAAGGCTTTGGCAAAGGTAACCCGTGAGGCTGGAGCTTATTTTCATACAGATACCGCTCAAAGTGCAGGCTACATAGAAACTGATTTTGATCATAGTGATGTAAGTATGGCTACTTTGACCTCAGAGAAAGTCTGTGGTCCAAAAGGCGTAGGTGCTTTGTATATAAAAAGAAGCTTAGGATTAAAACTTACAGCTTTAATTTATGGCGGTGGTCAAGAAAAAGGCCTGCGTGGTGGCACTGTCCCAACTCATCAGGTAGTAGGTATGGGAAAGGCTTTTGAGATCTTACAAAAAGAAGGTAAAAGCGATAAAGAGCGTATTGAAAGCCTGCGCAATCACCTTTTAAGACGTTTAAAAGATATCCCAGGTATTATTATTAACGGTTCAATGACTCATCATGTACCTGGAATTGTGTCAGTAAGTTTTAATAATGTAGATCCAAGACTTTTATTGCCAACTTTATCAGGAATTGCTGTATCTACGGGCTCTGCTTGTGCTTCAGCTGATTTAAAACCTTCATATATTTTAAAAGCTATAGGTCTTACAGATGATCAAGCTCGAGCTTCTTTGAGAATTTCTTTTGGTCGTTTTACAACTTTAGAAGAAATTGATGAAGCTTGTGATGAAATTTGTCTTAAAGTTCCAAAACTCATGACCCAATACCAAAAGGAAAAGAATTTATAATGCTGACTTTATTAAACAAACCTACAGATGATGCAGTATCGATTTCTTTGATTTCACGTCCTGATAATAAGGCTTTAAGAGATGATGCTGTTTTTGCGCCTAAAAAAAGTGGTTATACCGTATTTTTTAATCATAAAAGTGTTAACCCTTATGCAGAAGCCGGAAGAGTTTGCTCTAATTTAGGTTTAAAAGCAATTAAGCTTGAGCAAAACGGTGCGTGCCTTGGATTTAATGAAGCTTATCAATTTATTATGGGCTTTGATGATATTTATTCAGAGTTACAAGTTTCAATTCCTGTCTCAGATGAGGTCTTAGAGCAGGTTCGTGATGTATATGCTGTAGTTACAGCTGCAAGAAAGCTTGCGGATACCTCAAACTCTGAGATGACTCCTGTTTCATTGGTAAGACATGCCTATGAGCTTATTAAGACTAATTGCAATCAAGGTGAGCTTGCAGCTGACTTTATTGATAGAGATTCTGATGATTTTGATGATTATGCAGGGCTTAAAGCAGTAGGTTCTGGAAGCCTTGAAAGTCCTTGTTTAGGTATTTTCGATTATTTACCTGAGGGCATGAGTGAGGACTCTCCTGTAGATATTGCTTTGGTTGGCAAAGGCATTACCTTTGATTCAGGTGGATATGATTTAAAACCTCCTAAATTTATGGACACTATGCGCACAGATAAAACTGCTGCAGTAAATTTAGCAGGCGCATTAGCTCTAGCTTGTAAATTAGGCTTAAAAAAGCATGTTCGCCTGTATTTATGTTGCTCTCAGAATTTAGTTTCAGCAAGCTCTATGGTGCCAGGCGATATCATTGAGTATCAAAATGGTATAAGAGTTGAGGTTGGTAATACTGATGCTGAGGGCAGATTAGCCTTAGCAGATGGTTTGATTTTAGCCTCAAAAAGCGGAGCTTCTTGCATTTTATCTGAAGCTACTTTAACCGGTGCTGCCAAAATTGCAGTGGGGCGTGATATGTGTGCTTTGGTTTGTCGTGGTAATGATGAAGCTTTAGATCTTAAAGAAGCATTTAAACAAGGAAAAGAGCTTTTATGGCAAATGCCACTGTTTCCATTTCATGATCGCTTCATAAGTTCAAGACGAGCCGATCTTTGCAATACTTCTCATGGAGATGGAGCTCCTGGCGTATCAACTGCAGCTGCATTTTTAGAAAAATTTGTAAGATCTGATGCCCGATTTATGCATATAGATTTAAGTTCTGCATATTTACCAGAGGGCTCTCCTTTTAGAACTCCAGGTCCGACAGGAGCTACGATTTTAAGTCTCGCTTTATGGCTTTTAGGTGATAAATAAAGACTTTTGAATTTATAAAATGGCGGCTTTAAGCCGCCATTTATCATAAAAAGGGGCAGTTTTATGTATAAAAATATTGTAATTTTGACAGGTGCAGGTATTTCTGCTGAATCAGGAATTCCGGTATTTAGATCAGAAACCGGTCTTTGGGAGACTGAAAAGGTTGAAGATGTTTGTACCCATGAAGCTATTTTAAGAAATCCCTCTCGTGTTCATAATTTTTATAATCGTTTAAGAGCTAATTTACAAGACAAAAAGCCTAATGCAGCACATTACGCTATCGCTAATTTACAAAAATTATGGCCACAAAAATTTGCTGGGAAAGTTACTTTAGTTACACAAAATGTTGATAACTTACATGAGAAGGCCGGCTCTTTTGACATAATTCATATGCATGGCGCTTTAATGAGTATTTTTTGTACAAACTGTGGCCATCATTATGAGTTTGATGGCGATAGTTCAACTAAATCTGTGTGCGCTTTTTGTGGAAAAACTGCATTACGTCCTGATATCGTCTTTTTTGGAGAAATGCCTTATTTTATGGATGAAATTAGCGACGCTTTGCAAAAATGTGATTTGTTTTTAGCAATTGGTACCTCAGGTGTTGTGTATCCTGCTGCAGTTTTTTGTTCATTTGCTCGCGATATGGGTGCCAGATGTGTAGAGTTTAATTTAGAAAAAAGTGCACAGGCTACAAACTTTACAGATGGCATCTATGGTAAAGCCTCATTAACAGTACCGAAGTTTTGTGAAGAGCTTTTGCTCAATGGTACTTTTTTAAACTAGACAAACTCTGTTTTTTGCGAGTAATTAGCCTTCTCTTTAAAGGTGTAGTCATGTCTGTAGACTGCATTCTTGTTATAATGGGAGGTTATTATTATTTTACTTTTAATTTTTAGGGATTGTCCTTATGACCGCTAAGCTGAATTTATTAGATCTTTCTCCTCAGGATATGGCTGATTTTTGTGTGTCATTGGGAGAAAAGCCATTTAGAGCGCAACAGCTTTTAAAATGGATTTATCAATATGGTGTAACCAATTTTGAGGACATGACTAATATTAAGCGTGATTTAAGAGAACGCTTATCTGAAATTGCCGAGATTAGAGCTCCTGAGATCGTAACTGAGCAAAAATCTTCAGATGGTACCACTAAGTGGGCTTTAGATATTGGTGATGGTCAGTTAGTGGAAACTGTATTGATTCCTGAAGATGATCGCAATACTTTATGTATTTCCACTCAAGTTGGCTGTCCTGTTAAATGCGCTTTTTGTAGAACAGGTGCTTCAGGATTTAACCGCAATTTAAAGGTTCATGAGATTATAGGTCAGGTTTTCCGTGCCGCAACTCGTGTAGGTTTTAGTGAAAATAACGAGCAAAAACCTATTTCTAATGTTGTAATGATGGGCATGGGTGAACCGCTTTTAAATTTAACTAATGTTTTAAAGACTACTGAGATTTTACTGTCAGATTATGCCTTTGCGTTATCAAAGCGTCGTGTAACCATTTCCACCTCAGGCGTAGCCCCAGTTATTGACAAAATTGCAGGTAAGGTTGATGTTGCTTTGGCATTATCTTTACACGCTGCAAACGATAAGCTTAGAGATATTTTAGTACCTATAAACAAGAAATATCCTATAGCAGATGTTTTATCCTCAGTTAAGCATTATCTTGATAAATCAAATGCTAATTGTGGTCGTGTCACTATTGAATATGTGCTTTTAGCAGGTGTAAACGATAGCGTTGATGACGCTTATGAGTTATGCCGTTTGTTATCTCATACTCCATGTAAGATAAATTTAATTCCATTTAATCCACATGAGAGCTCTGATTTTAAACGTCCATCGGCAAAAGCTATTGAACGTTTCCAGCAGATTTTAATTGAAAAAGGCTTTACCGTTTTGAAACGTTCTACTCGAGGTGACGATATTGCCGCAGCATGTGGACAGCTTGCAGGTCAGGTAAAAGATCGCATGCAAAAGGCTGCAACTATTGAGTCTAAAACAATTTAAATTGGATCATTATGAATAATTCAAAAGAAGGTGAGATGAACTTTAAACAGAATAATAATTCTGCACCTTTAAATAATGTTCAGATTTCTCAAGAAGATTTACAAAGAAGAGCAAAAGCTAAGGCTGAGTTTAATGATAACTTGCAAAAAGCAGAAGATTTCTTTGTGCCAAAAGAGGTCCAAGCTTTATTTAATGCAAATTTGCCAAAAAAATTAGAAGAACCTGGTTTTGATTTAAAAAATCAACAAGAACCATCTTTGGAAAAAGAGCCGCAAATTTCTAATACTTCATTAAAAGAAGATCTGTTTGATGATAAAGCTTCTTTTGCTATTCCTTCAAAAGAAGAATTTAAAATCGAAAATGCTCAGAGCGATAATTTAGTAAAAGAGCCTCATTTTGAGATTCAAGATGAGTCTTTTGCCAATAAAATGCCTACAGTTGAAAGTTCAATTAAGGCCTTTGAAGGTGGAAAATTAGAAAATCCTGCTAAGAAAAATTTGGATAATAAAGATTTAAATAGTTTTAAACCTATTTCAAATTCAAATAAAAAAGCAAAATTAAATCTTGAGGATACTTTTGTTAAAGAGGAGCTTGAGGAGGATCCAGATAAAATCCCTGTTAAGCCTACTTTGACAGATGACGAGGTTCCAAATAAGCCTGGCGCAATTTTAATGCATGCAAGAGAGCTTTTAGGACTTAGTATAAGAGAGGTTGCAGATAAGCTGCAGCTGCGTGTCAATACCGTTAATGATATTGAACATGATCGCTTAAATCAGCCAACAGCTGTATCCTTTGTCTCTGTTCATATTGGCAATTATGCGCGTCTTGTAAATATTGATGCTCAGACTTTAATTGATCTTTATATAAGAAATGTTGAGGAAACAGTTCAAGTTTCTAAGTATCAAAACAAGCATATTAAGAAAAAGATTAAGCCATCTTATGTGGTATCTATTTTAGCTTTGGCGTCTTTTGGTGCTATCGCTTATGGTTTGTACTCTTTTGTAGGTTCAGACTCGCAAACACAGGAGCTTTCACAAGGAGAGCTGGTTTTAAATACTCCAAAAGCCCCTAAATATGTTCAAGAAGGTACTTTAGAGGGTACAGAGGATATTGACAGTGATATGTCAAACCAAGGTGTTGAAGAGCCTTTGGACGTCAATACCTTAAGAGCACAAGAGCAGGCTCAAGCTCTTGAGAGATCAGGAGAGATTTTAGAGACCTCAGCTCCAAGTGAAAATGTAAATGTTCCTCAAAGTGAGGAGCCTTTAACTATTCAAGGTGGAGTAAAAGGCGAAAGTCCTAAAGTTGAGATTGATTCTGGCAATCAGTTTGCCTCGCAAAAGCGTGTTGACAATGATGTTTTGACTGTAAATGATAATTCAAACTTTGATGATAATCCTTATGTAGCTAAATCTACGGCTTTAAATAAACATGAACCAAAGGTTTTGGAAATAAACACTGGCTCTGATATAAAAGCCAATGAAGAGGCTAAAGAGGTCTTAAAAGAAGAAGTTAAAGAAGAGGTCAAGCTTTCTAATTCTTTAAGAGATATTTCTTCAAGCGCCAAAGTATCAGGACGCGAAGGTCTGGCTTCTATGAATAATGTGCAGATAAGTGTTAAAGATCGCGTTGCTTTAAAAGTTATCGATAGTCGAGGACATGTATTAAAGTCTGGCACATTTAAAGCAGGAGATAGTGTATCTGTAAGTGGAATTCCTCCTCTTAAGATACAAGTATCGGATTCTTCTAAGATTAAGATAAGATATATGGGGGGAACTGTAAAAGTTCCTTCCTCAAAACAGGTAAGTTTCAGTTTGCCTACAAGGTAAAGGATTGAGCATGGAATGGCATCCACAAACAATTAAAAGAAGAAACTCAAGACAAATTAAGGTAGGAAATGTCTTAATTGGCGGTAACGCTCCTATCAGTGTTCAGAGTATGACTTCAACTGATACCTTAGATACTAAGGCAACATTAGCTCAGATTAATGCTTTAACAGAGGCTGGTGCTGACATTGTTAGAGTCACAGTACCATCTTTAGATGCTTGTGATAGTTTTGCCTCTTTATGTAAAGAGGCACAGGTACCATTAGTTGCTGATATCCACTTTGATTATCGTATTGCCATTAAGTGTGCTGAGTGTGGCGCTGCGGCTTTACGTATAAATCCTGGTAATATTGGATCTCATGAGCGCATTGAGGCTGTATGTAGAGCTGCATCTGATAATGGTTTACCTATTAGAGTAGGTGTAAATGCAGGATCTTTGGATAAAGACTTATTAGAAAAATATGGAGCGCCTTGCCCTGATGCTATGGTTGAGGCTGCTCTGCGCGCATCAGAGGTTTTAGATGCGCATAACTTTAATGATTATGCTTTTTCAGTTAAAGCCTCTGAGTTAAATTTATGCGTTGAAGCTTATGAGAAATTGGCGGTAAAAACTGATGCTCCATTGCATTTAGGTATTACTGAGGCAGGTGGTCTTATGGGGGGTACCGTCTTATCTGCTATCGGTATTTCTTGGCTTTTAAAGCAGGGCATTGGCGATACTATTAGAGTTTCTTTAGCAGCAGATCCTGTTGAGGAAATTCGTGCCGGTTGGGCAATTTTAAAGAGCATGCATTTACGCTCTCGTGGCGTCGATATTGTGGCCTGTCCAACCTGTGGTCGTCGCGGTATTGATGTTGTCTCTACCGTAAGCGCCCTTGAGGATCGTTTAAAAGATATTAAAAAGAGCATTAAAATTGCGGTGATGGGCTGTGTAGTTAATGGTCCAGGAGAGGCAAAGCATGCAGATATTGCCGTATGTGGCACCTCTCACGGCAATTGTATGATTTATGAAAAAGGTGTTTTGATGGGTAAAATTGCCTGTCAGGATGCAGTTAATACTATTGAAAGTCGTGTTCGCGCTATAGCAACAGAATAAAATAAGGAAAATTTAGCATGGCAGGTGCAATTCAAGCCGTAAGAGGCATGAACGATCTTTTACCTGAAGATAGTTCAGTTTGGCAGCAAGTTGAAAGTGTATTAAGACAGACTTTAAGCTCTTTTGGTTACAGTGAAGTCAGAATGCCTATAGTTGAGAAGACTGGTTTATTCTGCAGAGCTATTGGCGAGGTAACCGATGTTGTAGAAAAAGAGATGTATACCTTTGAGGATCGTTCAGGTGATAGTTTATCTTTAAGACCTGAAGGTACTGCAGGTTGCGTCCGTGCATGCCTTGAGCACAATTTAATTTACAATCAAGAGCAGCGTCTTTGGTACATGGGACCTATGTTCCGTCATGAAAGACCTCAAAAAGGTAGATATCGTCAGTTCCATCAGACAGGTTGTGAAGTATTTGGTCTTAAGGGACCTGATATTGATGCTGAAATTATCATGATGACTGCTTCCATTTGGAAGAAGTTGGGCATTGCCGATAAGTTGCATCTGGAAATTAACTCTTTAGGATCAGCTCAAGAGCGTAAAGCTTATAGAGATGAGTTAGTTAAATTCTTAGAAGCTCATTTTGATGATTTAGATGAAGATTCAAAACGTCGAACTCACACCAATCCTTTACGTGTTTTAGATACTAAAGATGAGAAAGTAGGAGAGATCTTAAAAGATGCTCCTCGTCTGCGCGATTTCTTTGGTGAGGAGACATTAGCTCACTTTAATAAGTTATTATCTCTTTTAGATGATGCTGGTATTAAGTATGTTATCAATGATCGCTTAGTACGTGGTTTAGATTATTATAATCTTACCGTATTTGAGTGGGTTACTGATGCTTTAGGTGCTCAAGGTACTGTTTGTGGCGGTGGCCGTTATGATAGCTTAGTTGAGCAATTAGGAGGTACTCCTACCCCAGCTGTAGGCTTTGGTCTAGGTATGGAGCGCTTAATTTTGTTGCTTACAACCTTAGATAAGATTCATCCTCAAAGTGCAGTTGATGTATATGTTGTTGGTGCAGGTGATGATTGCGAGAGATATCAGGCAAAAGTTTCTATGTCTTTGCGCGAATCTTTACCTTCATTGCGTATTATGAATCACTGCGGTGGTGGTAACTTTAAGCGTCAGTTTAGACGTGCAGATAAGTTAAATGCTAAGGTAGCAGTAATTATTGGTTCTCAAGAAATTGCTGATAATTTAGTTACTATCAAGGATTTACGTAATCAAGATGCCCCTCAGAGCACTTGTGCTTTAACTGATGCTGCATCAAAGATTAAAGAAATTTTAGGTTTATAAAAATTTAAAGGAAATACAATGGACGTATTAACCGATGACCATGAGAGAGAACAAGTTGTTCGCAAATGGTGGAGTGAGAACTGGAAACCCATCGCCATTGGTGTTGTGATCGCTTTAGGTGGTCTTTTAGGCTATCGTCAATGGCAAAGTTATGAGCTTGAAAAAGCTCAGACTCAGGCCTATGAGCTCTCTCAGATGCAAACTAAACTTGCATTAAATCAAAGCAATTCTAAAGAAGAAGCTAAAGCTTTTATTAAGTCACATGAAGATATTTATGGTGCTTTATTAGCTTTGGATTTGGCTACTGTAGAAATCACAAGTGGTGATTATGATGCAGCTTATGAGAATGTTGATTTTGCTGCAGCTCATGGAGGGGATTTAGTAGCTCCAAATGCTTCCTTAGCCAAAGCTCGTCTTTTAGGCCAGCTTAAAAAATATGATGAGGCGCAGAAGGTTTTAGCTGCTATTTCTTCAAAAGCCTACGAAATTGAAAAATCTGAGGTCAGTGGTGACTTATATATGGCAAATGGCAATAAAGTAAAAGCCCATGATGCTTATAAAAAGGCCATTGATTTATGTGTAGAGCGCAAAGTAGCAATTAACCCATTGTTGCAGATGAAGTTTGATAATGTGATAGCTCAAGGCGATACTCCAGCATATAAAATTGCTGAAAAGCTTAACAATCAAATTGCACAAGAGGGTGTAACCCTGCGTTAGCTTTTATAGCCGGAAAGAATTCCGGCTTTTTAAACATAAGGTGGATCTATGATGAAATCAAAACTGCTTTTAGCAGCTCCTTTGCTCGCTATACTGTGCATAGGCTGTGCCAATAAGGATGTAGATGCTCCGGTAGAAGCTCCTGAGATTGAAAACCGCTTTGATATTGAAAATCTGTGGTCTACCTCAACAGGCGGTGTTGATGAGTTTTTCTCACAGATGCAACCATCAGTCTTAGGTAGCTCTGTTTATATAGCCTCCCGTGATGGCGATGTTACCGCTTTATCTTTAGATAAAGGTAATAGAATTTGGCAAACTGACTTAAGTGGAGAGGAGGAAAACGATAATAAGCGTTCAGCTCGTCTCTCAGGTGGTGTTAGTGCCTATGCAGGCAAGGTTGCTGTAGGTTCTGAAAACGGCTATATCTATGTTTTAAATGCTTCTGATGGCAAGCTTGCGTGGAAGGATTATGTAGGCTGTGAGATTGTGTCAGCTCCTGCTTTTTCAAGTACCACCTCAAAGCTTTTCGTTTTAGATAGCATAGGTAGAGTTAGCGCCTATGATCTTTTAACTGGTAAAAAGTTATGGGTATCTGGTGATAGCAATAACAATTTACATTTAAGAGCTCAAGGTAAGCCTTTGGCCGTTGGGGATGACTATGTTATCACCGGTGGTGCTCAAGGCCAGGTATTTATCATATCTCAAGATAATGGCATGATTTTAAATCAGGTAACTGTAACTGAAAACTACGGTTCCAATGCCTTACAGCGAGTATCTGATGTTGCTGCAACTCCGCTTCTTTTAGATGGCAAGATGTTTACTCAGGCTTACAGAGGTGGTTTTGTTACCTACGATTTTGCAACAAACACCATTGTAAATCGTCTTCCTTATCATAGCTCCAAGACCTTAGGTTTTGATGACAATCACTTTGTTATAACAGGTGATAATGGACATGTTTATTGCATTAACCGTTATGATAACACTGAGCTTTGGGTAAATGCCTCTTTAACCAATCGCAACGTTACAGCTCCGGTAATTTATGGTAATTACGTAGTTGTCGGCGATTTTGAAGGCTATTTATATTTCTTAAATCTCAACAGTGGTGTCATTGAGGGCATGTATGAGCTTGAAGATAGTCCAATTATGACCGCACCTTTGGTTGTAAATGGCAACCTTTTAGTATTCTATGCCAATGGCGAACTTGAAATGGTTCACTATGATCCAAATGGTCAAGCTGCAGCTAAGAGCATTGAAGCTTTAAATGAGCTTTCCAAAGGTCAAGCTTTAGTTAAGGTTAAAGATCAAGGCTTAAATAATGTCGCTATCGGCATGAGCGCAGAGCAGCTCTCTAAGAGACGCCGTGAGGCAATTACTCTTGTAAACAAGATTGAAGCTCAGCAAAAAGCTATTGAGGCTCAGGTTGCTGAATACAATCGTCGTAAAGCTGAGTATGAGCGTCAAAAGGCTGCATATGAGAAGCAGCGTAAGGAATATGAAGAGCAAAAACGTCAAGAACTTTCAGGATTCGGTATTATGCCGGGTGTGAAGTCTGAAGGTGAGGGTGACGAATAGTAAGCTTTTTTACATTCAATTCAACTCATAGCTGACAAAAAAATACCAAGTTTTGGTATATAATTGCCACATTTTAAATATCATTTCAAAAGGGGGCAGTAATTCTGCCCCATCTGCATGCGTAAGCCCACTTACAAGGAATTTAGATGAAAGTAGTAGCTCTGGTAGGTTGCCCTAATGTAGGTAAATCTACCTTATTTAATCGTCTGACCAAGACTAGGGATGCCCTGGTGGCGGACTTCCCAGGACTTACCCGCGATCGTAAATACGGTCGGGCCCTTTATGATGGCCGCGAGTATGTTGTTATCGATACAGGTGGTATCGCTGAGGACAACGTAGAGCAGCCTAAAGAATTAACAGAACGCATGACCTCTCAAGCTTTACAAGCTATTGATGAGTGTGATCTGGTTTTATTTATGGTTGATGCCCGTGCAGGCATTATGCCAGGAGACTATAGCGTCGCCGATTATATCCGTCGTGCTGGTAAAAAATGTGCTGTTGTAGCAAATAAGATCGATGGTTTAGATCCTGAAACTGCTGGCGCTGAATTCTATGGTTTGGGCTTAGGTGAGGTTTTCCAGACTGCGGTTGTACATGGCCGTGGTGTAGGTATTTTATTAGAAGAAGTTATAGCACCTCTTTTACGCGAAGAAGGTCCTTTGGAGTCAGATTTACCGGTAGAGGAAACTGATGAGGACTTAGATGGTAGCGCTTGGGAGAGTGGCTATGAGTTCTTAGACAATGTTCCTGCTGACAAGGAAGGTGGCGGTTTTGACTGGCACGCCTTCCGTCAGGAGCAGCGTGCGCGCATTCATGGCCAAAAAGCAGATGGTACTCCGCTTGAGGCAGGCATTGAGGAGCGCCCTGAGATCCCATTTTCAGACTTACCTGTAAAATTTGCGATTGTAGGTAAACCAAATGTTGGTAAATCTACTTTAACTAACCGTATGTTAGGTGAAGATCGTGTAATTGTTGCTGACTTCCCAGGAACAACACGTGACTCTATCTATATTCCGTTAGAGCGCAATGATAAAAAGTACATTGTTATTGATACTGCAGGTGTTCGTAAGCGTCGTAAGGTTTCTGAGGCTGTAGAGAAGTTCTCAATTGTTAAGACCTTAAAGGCAATTGAGGATTGTAACGTAGCTCTATTAGTAATCGATGCAAGATCTCATATTACCGATCAAGATTTATCTTTATTAGGTTTTATCATTGATTCAGGTAGAAGCTTGGTAATTGCTGTTAATAAGTGGGACGGTTTAGATCAAACTGTAAAAGATGAAATTCGTGAAGAACTCAATATGCGTTTAGGCTTCGTTGACTTCGCACGTGTTCACTTTATTTCTGCTTTACACGGCACAGGTGTAGGTAACCTCTTTGATTCCATTGATGAAGCTTATGCCTCTGCCACTCGTCGTCACACTGCATCTAAGTTAAATCGTATTTTACGTGATGCTATTGCTGAGCACGAACCGCCAATTTCCGGTGGTCGTCGTATTAAGATGAAGTTTGCTCACGCCGGTGGTTATAATCCTCCACGTATTATTATTCATGGTAACAAGGTTTCTAAAGTTCCTGATGCTTATAAGCGCTATATCATCAATTGCTATAGAAAGGCTTTAGGTATTATGGGTACTCCGGTAATTATTGACTTTAAGGAGGGTGAAAATCCTTATGCCAATGAAAAGCCGGCTCAAAAGCGTATTACCATGTCCAAGATGCGTGAAGAGCGTCGCCAAAAGAGTAATGAGCGTATGTGGGCAAGAGCTGATGAGCGAACTGAAAATAAAGAGCGTAAAGCTATAGCTCAGGCGCGTAAAGAAGGAACAGGCTTGGTTTTAGCACGTAGACCTAAGAAGTCCTCTACTGTTTCAAAGCCAAAGCGTACAGCAGGTAAAGCTGTTGCCAGAAAGCCTAAATAAATAAGTAAAAAAATCCTGCAAATTTTTGCAGGATTTTTTCTTGTGTGCTCAGCATGAGCTTTTTCTATAGGGTGTAAGTCCCGAATATGCCC
>Freddie_p2__coassemble_1648_pt1 | contig 22277 bp, 23 predicted proteins | sample Freddie_p2__metabat2_high_PE_038 | metagenome-assembled genome bin Freddie_p2 | reverse complement strand
GTTTAGTATAGAACTAGTTGAAGGTCAAATCTGAAGTTAGGATCTAACCTTCTATAGTATGGGAAACGCCGTATGCCGAACGGCACGTACGGTGTTGCGAGATGAGTGAGAGATATCTCCTCCTACTCTATTATTTAGAAGTTTTAAAAACTTTATAACGAGGGTTTTCTTTTACAATATCGACCTCATTAAAAGCTTCTTTTAAATACTTTTCATAGCCTAAATGACTGTTTGAGACTAAATACATCTTACCACCGTCATTTAAATGCTCAGGAGCACTTAACATCATATTGATAGCAGGTGCAGTAGTAGTCGCAATACCTCTATGGAATGGAGGATTTACAGCTATAAGACTATATTGGCCTAAACCCTTGAGCATATCGGCACAACGGTATTCAACACCATCAATGCCATTGAGTTCAGCATTTTTAAAGCTTAAATATAAAGCCTGAGCACTGACATCACTTGAGGTTACATAAGAAAAGCCTAAGTGTCTTAAGCATAAACCTATAATGCCACAGCCACAGCCTAAGTCTAAAGCGTCAGATTTAATAGAAGCTTCTTTTAATGCATATAAAAGCATTGCAGAGCCTTCATCAAGACGTCCTTGAGAGAAGACTGCAGGATCTTGCATGAGCTTAAATTTGCGGCCACAGGCTGATACAGTGATAATTTCAGGATCTTTATACTCAGGGAAAGGCTTAGCGTATTTAGCTGCAAATAAAGTACATTTACGAGCTAAATCAACCTTTACACTCTCACCTGTAGCTTTTAAAAGAGAGCCTGCGCTTTTACCACCACCAGCATTTTCGCCGGCAATATATATAGTCGCATCTTTTTCAAGATGAGATTGCATTAAAGATAGAAGTTTTAAAGTAAGCTGTTTATTTTTTCCTAAAATAATCAGCATCGTATCAAAAGTCTCTAATTCTTCTGAAGCTATCTCAACTGGGGCAAATTTTACATTGATGTGTTTGTAAGATATGCTTTGATTAAAGCTATTATCTAAAAGTTCTTGACCTAAAAGAGCGGCCATCGCTTTTGCAGTGATGAAATTATCAACTAACACGGTAGCTTGTTTTGCAAAGCGTGTAAGTTTCAAAATTTGCTCATCTAAGACATCGCCACAGATTAAAAGCTTTTTGTCATTAAAGCGCTCTTGTGATCTTTCTAAAAGCTCAAAAATAGGGGATCCGCTCATTATTGCTCTTCTCTAAGTTTTAAAGCTTTAGCTAAAGATACATATTGCTCAACACTTAAATTCTCAGCACGGGCAATAGGATCAATATTAAGTGCAGTTAACTCCTCTTGAGAGAAGAGTTTACCTAAGGCATTACGTAAAGTCTTACGTCTGGCACCGAAGGCTGCGGTGGTTACTGTGTTTAAAGTTTCAGCTAACTGTAATCTCTCGCTATCAAGTTTTCTTGGGATGAGTCTTACTACAGCAGATGTAACCTTAGGGGCAGGTCTAAATGCCTTAGGAGGTACAACCAGCATTGGAATGACCTCAGCGTAGAACTGAGTCATTACGGTAAGACGACCATAATCATGACCACCAGGACCTGCAGCTAAACGTTCAACAACTTCTTTTTGTAACATAAAGTGCATGTCGATGATGCTTCCGGACTGTTTTAACAGATGGAAGATGATAGGAGAGGTAATATTGTAAGGAAGATTTCCAAAAACTCTTAAACTTCCAGCTCCAGGTAAAGTTGAAAAATCAATTTTAAGTGCATCGGAAGATATAAGGTTTAAGCCCTTTAAAAAAGGATCATGACTTAAGATTTCAACTAAGTCACGGTCAAGCTCAATTGCAGTTAAAGCATGAGCACGCTCTAATACAGGGCGAGTTAAAGCAGCGTGACCTGGACCAATTTCAATAAGATTGTCACCAGGTTTTGGGTTGATGGCATCAACAATTTGGCCGATGACATAGTCATCAACCAAGAAGTTCTGGCCAAAGCGTTTGCGGGCCCGCATATGCGGTGATGGCAGCGCCATTATTTTCTCCTATTAAAAGCCATTTTGATGGCTAATTCTACAGCTGTAAATAAAGAACCAGGATCTGCTACGGTGGTACCGGCAATATCAAGAGCGGTGCCGTGATCGACTGAGGTACGAATATATGGCAGACCTAATGTGGTGTTATAACCATGATCAAAACCAATATATTTAAGTACAGGCAAACCTTGATCGTGATACATAGTTAAAAAAGCCGAAGCTTTTTTCATATTAGCTTTACTGAAAATAGTATCTGCAGGGAAAGGACCTTCAATATCAATTCCAAGTTTTCTTAATTTTTCGAAAACAGGGATGATAGTATCAAGCTCCTCATGTCCCAAATGTCCACCTTCACCTGCATGAGGATTTAAGCCACAAGCTAAAATTTTGGGTTTGCAAATACCAAATTTTTCAATAAGGTCATGATGTAAAACAGTACAAATATCTTCTAAATGTTCCCGAGTAATAGCAGCACTTACATCCTTTAGGGCTAAATGGGTAGTAACTAAGGCTACATTTAATTCTTTACAGCCTAAAAGCATAACTACAGTTTTAGTGTGTGTACGCTGTTGTAAATACTCTGTGTGTCCTGTAAATTCAATGCCGCTTTCGGCAATAATGGCCTTACAAACAGGGCCTGTAATAATACCTGCAAACTCACCATTTTCTGATTTGTCTGAGGCAATATCAAGGCACTTTAATACGTAAGAGGAATTACGTTTATCTAAAATACCAGGCTGTGACTTTACGTTGAGATCAACGTTTAAAATACATAAAGAGCCTTTGGTTTGAGGTTTATAGACTTTTTCATCATAGTCATAAATCTCAATATAATGGCCATCTTTAAACAGATTGAGTCTTTCTTTAATAAGTTCTTTTGAGGCAACTAAAACTATTTGTGCCTCATAAGATTTTTGTGCCAAGTGGTACATCAGTTCAGGACCGACGCCAGCACTCTCTCCTGGAGTTAGAGCTAAACGAATCATTATTTACGACCTTGCTCGATATTTACATTGTGTTCTAAAAGCATTGGATCTAAAACGTGAATGTAGGCTCCTGCACGAATCTCGTTTTCCCATACTTTAGCAGCTTGTTCAAACTCACGTTCAAAAATTAAATTACGAGCGCGATCGCGAAAAGCTTCATCTGAATTGTTATCAATCTTTACATCTTTAAGATAAATAAGATGCCAGCCAAAAGATGACTTTATAGGCTCTGAAATCTGGCCTTTTTTAAGTCTAATCATAGCTTTTGCAAAGTTTGGATCATATCTTTCAGGTACAGAGTAACCTAAAGCACCACCATCTATAGCAGTACCAGGATCTTCTGAGTATTTTTTAGCAGCATTAGCAAAAGATATTTTTCCAGATAAGATATCTTGTCTAATCTTATTTAACTCATTTTTTGCAGCCTCATCTGAGAAAATGATCGAGGTCTTAAGCAAAATATGAGATGCATTGTAGGTACGAATTGGGGCTACAGCATTATGGTTGATGTCATAAACTTTAAGAATATGGAGACCTGATGGAGATCTAAAAGGACCTACAACATCACCTTTGTGAGCTTTTATTAAAGCAGGAACAAAAGGAAGAGGAACCTGACTTTCAGGAACATATCCTAAATCGCCCTCACCACCTGAAGGAAATTTTGCTTGAGCTTCGGCAATACTCATGCCAGCTTTAAGATTTGCAATAATAGAACGAGCATCACTTTGAGCTTTGCGATATTCACTTTCAGTAGGGGTTGTTGAAAGTGGAACTATAATCTGAGCTAGGTGATACTGAGGCTCAGCATTACCACGCTCTTTTAAGTTTTTAGCTAAATTATCAATTTCAGCATCTGAGATATGGATACGGCTTCTAACACGTGAATTTCTTAATTCATTGATAATAAACTCATTTTTAAAAATATCACGTTGTTGAGCTTCACTTAAGTTAGGGCCAAAGCTATTTAAAATGTCTTTTACAGAAGCATTATTACGCATTGCAGTTTGCTCAAGGGCTTGATCAACTTGCATGTCATTAAGATCAAAGCCTTGCTGAGAGGCTTGCTGGAGAATGATACTTCTTGTGATAAGACCTTCTAAAGCTTGAGTTCTAGCTGCCACATCATCCATCTTAAAGCCACGCTTTTGAGCAATTTCTTTGATGCGTTTTTCTTCTGCATTAAGTTCACTTTCAAGAATAATGCCGCTATTTACAATGCAGGCAGTACTGTCAAGCTTAACCTCTTTGGCATAAGCGTCTGATATGGTTAACGGGGCTTGAATTAAAGCTCCTAATAAGGCGATGCAGGAGAGGTTGCAGCTTAATTTTGAAAATTTCATAACTACGATTCCTGTTTTTTAACGGTTAAGGTTAACCGGATCTGTTGATGGAATAAAATGCGTGCTTGGAGATGATGGATTATCAATTCCATGAACATTAAGTTTATAGAAGCCTTTAAGTTCAAATTGTAATCCTAATACCTTATCTGAGTCATGACGGTATCTGTTCCAATCCATTTGCATGTAATCTTCATATACTAAAGTTATCGCAAAGCAGCAGTCTTGATAACGTAATGCAATCTTTTTATCGATATTGTAGTTTTGTTCAGTATCGTAATACATTGCGGAGATAAACTTTAAGCTATTTGATAAATCAACAGAAAGCTCACCACCAATTTGGTTTAAGTCACGTGATTTCACACTCTGACCAACCTCAACGTTACCTTTTCTAACAAATCTGTGAGAGATTCCGGCTAAAAAGCCTTCATTTTCATAACGTAATACAGATCTTATAGCATTAAGTTGAGCCTCTTGGGTATTGTAAGTACCTGAAGTGTGGAATTTGATGTTTTCATATACATTTGCATCAACATTAAAAGCTATTTGAGATCTTGGATAATCGTTTAGATGGTAATGACTGTTTAAGCCAACCTTATTAGGTTCAAAACTATAAGCTTGTGCTACGCCTAATCTGAAGACTTCTCTATCATGAGAATCTAAGATTCTTGAGGTCACACCAAAGCTTAATGTATTGAGATTGGCGATACGATCAATACCGGCAAAGCGCTTGTATGAGAATAAAGAATAGAAATCATCTAATCTTGATGTGGTGTCATAAAGTGCAATATCATCCTGATTTTTATAAGGAATATATTGGTATTTAATCTCAGGCTCTAAAGTTTGAGTGTGATTCATATCAATAGCTTTACGCTCAAAAGTAGTTTTTCCACGTAATTCTAAGAGATATAAGAATCTATCAATATTGCCACCATTGGAGTTATAGCCTAAGTATTCATTGTAATAATCAGGCATATCTTTAATATCGCCTTGATCATAATGAGTATAAAAGACCTTAGCTCCGGCATCTAAGGTTGTACCACGTTGATCAAAAATGTGATATTTGATGCCAGGTTCAATATGAGTTCTAAGAGTTCTTAAGGTATGGAAATCATTAAGTTCATCTTGTTCAAAACGACTTAATTGAGAGTCTACAGAAAATAAGAATTGATCTTTTGTGTCACTCCAAGAGCCACTAACTTGAGGCATAAGCGCAAAAGGGGCTACAACCTTGGCACGAGGATCAATTAAGCTTTGATATTTACGAATCTCAGCATTAACCTCAACATGCTCTGTATTGTAAGCACTCTTTAAAGACTGCACTAAATGATCATCATTGACGGTAGCGTCTTTGTTCATGATGTCATTTAAATAGTTATAGTCATTAGGTCTTACACGTGAGTAGTCAATATCAAAAGAAAGATCATGATCTAAAAACCACATTTTCTGTTTTATGTTGAACATCCAACGGCGCTTACCGTTTGGATTTGAGCTTTCATAATCATAGAAATTATGATTTAAAGACGACATGTTGTATTGAGTGGTCGACCATGAAGGATCTGATGGTAAATAGGTAAAATTAACTTCACCTTCAACATTGTTAAAGGGCTTATACCTAAATTGGTTATCAACTTTAAAGTGATGATCGCCGGCCCATCCTGGAGTTAATGTCCAGTCATAATTAGGGGCTAAATTAAAGTAAATTGGTAAAGCAAAGTTTAAACCATCAGAGCCAAAGGACAGTTCTGGATATAAAAGACCTGTTTGTCTTTCATCAGTGATCGGGAAGCGGGCGTAAGGAACGTACATTACAGGTACATTACCAAGCCATAAAGTATTATTCCAAGATTCACCAAAAGGCTCGTCTTTATCTAATAACACCTCACTTGCATTAAAGTGCCAGGAACTATCATCAATGGGGCAGGAGGTTAATGAAGCATCTTTTAAAACCTGAGATTTTTCTTTACGGTTAATTTCTTGGGATGCTGCATTGCCACGAATATAAGAACCGTTTAACTGAATGTTAGCGTCACTTAAGTATAAAGTCTGATTTTTTAAATCAGATTTTATAGGCTTTTTAGTGCTTAAAGTGTATTCAGGAGTATTTACAACTGTATTACCATTTAAATAAAAGGTTTTTTCTTTACCTGAATATTGTAATTTGTCAGTAGTAATAACGTTATCTTGTTGACTTAAAATAACATTGCCACTGTATATTAAATCATCATTGTGATTCTCTAAATCGCCTGAGACTTTGTCACTTTCGACAACGATTGGAGTGGTATCAGGATCAAACTCTTGAGGCGTTTTATATGAAGGCACACCGTAATAGCAATTTAAATCTTTTACAGTAATACCGTGAGACGGTGCGCTTTGCCAAGATAATTCCTTTTGCTTTGATAAAAGTCTAAAAGGAAAGGTAGAGCTGTCGGCAAGATGTTTATTACTTAAATACGCAAAAGAGCCTTGAGAATTCATTACATCTAAAAGCTTTGATGTAAATTCAGAAAGCTGCATAGCTCTTTGGTCACCGCTTTTTTTAACAGAGCTTGTAGAAATATTATAAGCACCGTCAGTTTGAGTGGTTGAGAGGGCTTGTGGGATATAAAGAGCGGCGGCAACTGCTGTTGCCAATACCGCTGGATAAAAATTGTTTTTCCTAGCCATCATCAAGGCTTTTCCTGATTTTTAGTTTTTGTAAGTATGCCGTTTTTTATAAAAAGTGGTCATCTAAAAGTTCTGCATCATCATCCTCAAGAGCAGGACCACCTTTGATGTAACGCTTATCAGATGCCCAAGCACCAAGATCTAAAAGTTTGCATTTTTCAGAGCAGAAAGGTCTGAAAGGATTATGAGTATCATAAACCACAGCTTTTCCACACATAGGGCAACGCATAACATTTTTGTCTTCTGAAACTTTTTCGTTATGTAAGCCTTCTTCAATTTCTTCAAATGTACCTTGAGGTAACAAATCTTTTAAGCTCATTGCAGTGTACTCTTAATAAAAGCAATCTTAAAATCGATGTCACCTACAGGTGCACCTTTAACGTATGGTAAAAAACGTACGTTTATGCGAGATTGGAAACCAGATACTACAGGGTATCCTTGAATATCTTCATTATATTGAATATTTATAAGATCACAGTTATCTGCGTTTTCTTGCATAAAGCCTAAAGTTGCAGTGCGATCTTGGCAGTCTGCACATAAACGCCACAGATACAAAACAGTTAATACCGGAATACGCAGACAATCTAATTCATGTAACCATTTTTTTATAGACTGAAGTTTTTCTTCAGCGCTTTGACGTGTCCAAAATTCAAATAAAGGAGTATCAAAGCAATTTATGCCACTTGGCATAAAAAAGCGTGGTTTGATGCTTTCAATAATCGGGTCGTCTTTAAGTACGGTACGTTGGCGAGTGAACTTATCAAGTTCATCTTTGGCATCGTGAATTTGTTGTCTAAGATTTAATATAGCTTCGCTATCACTCTCAGGACTCTGTTGCCATTGCATAAGTTTGCAATCACAGCGTTCGAGATCTTTGAGGAGTTCAATTTTAATTGAGCTTGAACCATCGACTAAATCGATGAAATCTACAATAGCACGCAAAAGGTACATGATTTGAGGAATAGAATTTAAGTCCAAGCTTTCCTCAGTACGTCTGAAAATATTTTCAAATTTCAGATAAGTGCGTGCTTTTGAACTGAGAGGAAAATCGTAATTATACATGACTTCAGTGGTTTACTCTGTTGGCAAGATCCAGATATTTTTCGTGTAATTTTAGCACGGAGTGCAGGCGTTTCTCTATGGATAGGGCATCAGTTTCAATTAAATCATCAGCCTTTTGGCGACGAGTTTTTCTGTCAACTTGACTTTTTAACATACCCAAAGCGGTATTTAGATCTATTTTGTCACGAGTTTGTAAACGTTCAAGTTGTGTTTTTTCATTTACATCGATTACAAGGACTCTGTCGCAAAGATGTTCCAAATGGTGTTCAAAGAGTAAAGGTATAACAAAAATTACATAAGGAGCAGTTTGCTTGTCGTAAATTTCAAGAAGCCTATCGATAATGGCTTTGAGCATAATTGAGTTTAATTTATTTAAATTCTCACCACTTTTGTCATTAAAAACAATAAGTCTTAAAGCTCTTCTGTCTAAAAGGCCTTCTTTGGTTATAATTGATTGACCAAAAGCTTTTGCAAGTTTGTCTAAAAGCGGGGAATTTTTTGCTGTAACCTCACGGGATATTTCGTCAGTATCTATAACTGGTACACCTAAATTTTTAAAAGCATTTGAAATAACTGTTTTGCCACAGGCAATGCCGCCTGTAAGACCTATTTTTAAAGCTTTAGTCATAAAATTTTCCCTGTAGAGATAAATTGTTTTTTCATATAATAAAGCAAATTTTCAACATCAAAAAATTAAAAAATATCGGAATTTTTCTGGGAATTTATAAATTGAAGAAAATCGGACTTTATGCTGTTGTAGCTTGTATAGTTATGGCAGGTTGCTCAAGTTCTATAGATGAGCTTAAAGAAGATGGCAATAATGCATTGTATTTACGTGGAGAGATGAATGATTATGCTGTCTCTGAGACTTACCGTTTAAGAGAGCATAATGGTGCTTTATGTACTTTTGCGACATTAAGATCAGATTGGGCTCCATATAAATTTAAGTTTGCCGATAAATCTTGGAGTGATGGTTCTAATTTTGGTTATAAAGAACCTCCTGGAGTTATGCGCGAACATTCTTCACTTGTTGCTTTAAATAGTCATTCTAAGTTTGAAGAGGTTCGTTTTTATCCACAAAGCGATGGTGTATATCGTTTTTGTTTGATTGAAAAATCTGGACAATATTTTGCAGAGGTTGTAAAGGCTCAAGACAATGAAATCAAGCCTTTTTTACAACTTGTAAAAGAGTCTTTAGAGCAATAAATGCTTCCATCTCATCAAAAAATATTAAAGCTCTTTTCAGATTATCTCTTGCTTGAAAAGGGCTTATCACAGCTTACGATTAAAGCCTACGTTTCTGACGTCTCAATGTTCTTTAATTATCTTGAAAGCAAAAAAAGGACTGATCCTTTTGATAGCAATGATATAGATGATTATTTGCGAGATGGAGGTGACAATGAAGCAAGTTCTGCAGCAAGATTTTTATGTTCACTTAGATCTTTTTGCACTTATTTGCTGCTTGAAAAAAAGATTGAAGTTGACCCTACATTAAAAATTGTCAATCCCAAAATAGAGCATCATTTACCAAGTTCTATGAGTGAGGATTGTGTTGAAGCTTTTTTAAATGCGCCTGATACTGCAAATCATACTGGAATGCGTGATAGGGCGATGCTTGAGACTTTATATGCAACAGGATTGCGTGTAAGTGAACTTGTAAATTTAACGTTTGATAATCTTAATTTAATTGATGGCTTTGTAATCATTCATGGAAAAGGCGGTAAGGATAGACTGGTGCCTTTAGGCCAAAACGCTTGTTACTGGCTTGCAACTTATATTTGCGATGAGCGAGCCAAACGCGATCCAAAGCAAAGTTGTCGTTATGTTTTTTTATCAAACAAAGGCTTAAATGGCATGTCACGCATAGCTTTTTGGTACCGCATTAAGGTATATGCAAAAGCCTTAGGCATTATGCAAGATGTCTCTCCTCATACGTTTCGTCATGCTTTTGCAACTCACCTTTTAAACCATGACGCAGATTTACGCACCGTACAGATGCTTTTGGGACATTCTTCTTTGACAACCACTCAAATTTACACCCATGTGGCAACTAAGAGAATGCATGAGGTTTACGATAAAGCTCATCCAAGAAAATAAAAAATAAGCCTCGCAATTTGCGAGGCTTATTACTCAAAGAGATATCTTTTTAAGCTTCTTTATTAGGAGCTTCTTTTTGAGCTGCATCTTCGAGTTTGTGCTCAAGATAGTGGATGCTTACACCACCCTTAATTTCGGCAGGATCGGTAAGTAACTCTTTGTGCAGAGGAATATTGGTTTGGATACCCTCAACAATGAGCTCATCTAATGCCTCAAGAGCGCGCAGACGAGCTAACTCACGATCATCGTCATGGACAATGAGCTTACCAATTAAGGAATCATAGTACGGAGGTACACGATAGCCTTGGTAAACATGGCTGTCCCAACGAACACCAGGACCACCTGGAACGTGGAGCCACTTAATCTCACCTGGGGATGGTAAGAAGGTCTTAGGGTTTTCAGCATTGATACGGCATTCAAAAGCGTGGCCTTTAATCTTAACTTGGCTTTGACGAATAGATAAAGGCATGCCAGCTGAAACGGCAATCATCTCGCGAACGATATCGATGCCAGTAATCATCTCAGTTACAGGGTGTTCAACCTGAACACGAGTATTCATCTCGATGAAATAGAAAGAACCATTCTCATAGAGGAACTCGAAAGTACCTGCACCGCGGTAACCAATATCAATACAAGCCTGAGCGCAACGCTCACCAATGGATTTACGCTGTTCTGGAGTAATAAATGGGGCTGGAGCCTCTTCTAATACTTTTTGGTTACGACGCTGCATAGAGCAATCGCGTTCACCTAAATAAACAGCATGGCCTTGGCCATCGGAGAGTACTTGGAACTCAACGTGACGTGGGTTTTCAAGGAACTTCTCCATGTAAACGGCAGGATTGTTAAAGAACATATCAGCCTCGCGCTTGGTTAATGCAATTGCATTTTCAAGCTCGGCCTCAGATCTTACAACACGCATACCGCGTCCACCGCCACCACCGGCAGCTTTGATGATGATTGGATAACCAATCTCTTCAGCTAAGCGACGGTTTTCTTCAAAGTTGTCACCTAAAGTACCAGCAGAACCTGGAACACAAGGAACACCAGCTCTTTGCATGGCTTTTTTAGCTGAAACTTTATCGCCCATAAGACGAATAGTATCGGCAGTAGGGCCAATAAAGATAAAGCCAGACTTTTCAACCATCTCAGCAAAATCAGCGTTTTCAGAGAGGAAGCCATATCCTGGGTGAATGGCGCTAGCTCCTGATGATTCAGCTGCAGCAATGATGGATGGAATATTTAAATAAGAGTCTTTAGGGGCTGCAGGTCCAATACAAACAGTCTCATCGGCTAACTTAACATGCATTAAGTCACGATCAGCTGTAGAGTGCACGGCAACAGTCTTGAGCCCTAACTGACGGCAAGCGCGCAGAATGCGTAAGGCAATCTCGCCACGGTTGGCAATCAGAACTTTTTCAAGTTTCATTACAGTTTTATCCCCTGTGATTATTCAAATTCAAACAGAGGCTGGTCGAATTCGACAGTAGAGCCGTTATCAACTAAAACTTTCTTGATGGTGCCAGCACGGTCAGCTTGAATTTGATTCATCATCTTCATAGCTTCAATAATGCACAGAGTATCACCTTCTTTAACGCTCTGACCTACTTCAACGAAAGCAGTTGCGGTAGGGGAAGCGGAACGGTAGAAAGTTCCAACCATAGGAGAGGTCATAAGCTTGCTCTTATCAGTAGCAGCCTCTTGAGCTGGAGCTTGAGCAGGAGCTGGAGCTTGAGCTACAGGAGCTACAGCTTGTGGCTGAACCTGTGGGGCTTGGATTACAGTTGCAGCTGGAACGGCTGTTACAGTGGCACTGGTACGGGAGATTTTAAGTTCTTCCTCGCCCTGTTTTAAATTGATTTCGGAGATGTCCGACTTAGAAACGATTTCGATAAGTTTTGCGATCTTATGAATGTCAATTTGCATGGAAACTTTCCTACTGTATGTATATACCTAAATTGAGTTTTATATTCTGGCGTTAAGCTTTCTTACGGCGCCCCTCAGAGCAAATTCGTATCCATCAAGGCCGAAGCCTGCGATGACGCCTGCGGCAATATCACTTAAATATGAATGATGTCTGAATTCATCACGGCGATGAACGTTTGAAATATGAATTTCAAAAAAAGGAATATCAATACCGGCTAAGGCATCTCGGATGGCCACGCTAGTATGAGTATAGGCACCTGCGTTAAGTAAAATGAAATCTATATTGGAGCGAGCTTCTTGGATTTTATCCACGATAGCACCTTCATGATTGGATTGAAAATGCTCCAACTTGACGTCAAGTTCCTCAGCCACAAGGTCTAAGCACTCATCAAGATCCTTTAAGGTCTGACTGCCGTAAATCTGTGGTTCACGGGTACCCAGGAGATTAAGATTAGGACCATTGATGACGAGAATCGAATATTTTTTCAAAATCTGACTCCGAAAAGAATGGATTTTCCTATTTTACCCGTTTTTTTATTTCAATGCTTATTTTTACCAAAAATCTGCAAAATTTATGTAAAAAAAAGAAAAAGAACGCATATATAAGCCATTTTTCAAAGCAAAAAAAATAAAAAAAACTCTAATTTTTAGAAAATTTTATTAGATTATGCAGATTTTTTACTAAAAATATGACTTTTTTCTCGCATATGCTAATGTGATTTTAGGCATCAGCTAGGCATTTATTATGTAAATTGTGTAAATATGAGAAGTATCCTGCAAAAAATGATAAAATACGCCCTGAATTTTAACTTGGATCTGTATTTGCAGATCCGTAAGCTTACCGAGGAATACTTCAATGAGCTTCATGAACAAAGCCAAGTCTATTGCAGAATTCGACCCAGAGCTGTGGTCAGCCATGTCATCTGAGAATCAACGTCAGGAAGATCACATCGAACTGATTGCTTCTGAGAACTATGCTTCAAAATGTGTAATGGAGGCACAGGGTTCCCAGTTAACTAACAAATATGCTGAAGGTTACCCACACAAGCGTTATTACGGTGGTTGTGAGTATGTCGATATTGTTGAGCAATTAGCTATTGATCGTGCTTGCAAGCTTTTCCATTGCGAGTATGCCAATGTTCAGCCTCATGCAGGCTCTCAGGCTAATGCCGCTGTATACCAGGCTTTATGCAAACCAGGTGATACTGTTATGGGGCTGTCCTTATCTTCAGGCGGTCACTTAACTCACGGTTGCCCTGTAAGCTTCTCCGGTAAGTTCTACAATGCTGTCAATTATGAAGTTGACGAGAAAGGCGAGCTTGATTATGAGGCTATTGCTAAAGAGGCAAAAGAGTGCCAGCCTAAGATGATCATTGCCGGTTTCTCTGCTTTCTCTGGCATCGTTGACTGGAAGAAGATGCGTGAGATTGCCGACAGCGTTGGTGCTTACTTAATGGTTGATATGGCCCACGTTGCAGGTTTAATTGCAGCTGGCGTATATCCAAGCCCAATTGATTATGCTCACGTTGTAACTTCTACCACCCACAAGTCTTTAGGTGGTCCACGTTCTGGCTTTATCTTATCTAACTGCCATGACGAAGCTATTTACAAGAAGTTAAACTCTGCAATCTTCCCAGGTTCTCAAGGCGGTCCTTTAATGCACATTATTGCTGCTAAAGCAATTGTATTTAAGGAGGCTATGGAGCCTTGGTATAAGGAATACCAGGAGCAGGTTGTTAAGAATGCAAAACTCATGGCTGAAGAAGTTATGAAGCGTGGTTATAAGGTTGTATCTGGCGGTACCCACAACCACTTATTCTTAATGGATTTCATTGGTCTTGAGATGACTGGTAAAGATGCTGAGGCTGCTTTAGGTAAGGCATTTATCACTGTTAACAAGAACACTGTTCCAGGTGAGCCACGTTCTCCATTTGTAACCTCTGGTTTACGTATTGGTACCCCAGCTTGCACTCGTCGAGGCTTCAAAGAGCCTGAGATTCGTGAGTTAGCTGGCATTATCTGCGACGTTTTAGATAACTATCAAAACGACGAGGTAATCTTAAAGTGCCGTGAGCGTGTTAAGGCCTTATGTGCTAAGTTCCCTGTCTATAAAGACTAATGAACGAAAATAAATTAAATAATAGTGACAGACCGTTTATGGCGCAGGCTTTAAAGCTTGCCGCCTGCGGTCTGTATACAACCTACCCCAATCCTGCGGTAGGTTGTGTTTTTGTGCGTAATGGAAAAATTATCGGACAAGGCTATCACCATAAAGCAGGTCAACCTCATGCAGAAATTATGGCGCTTAAAGATGCCAATTATGATGTTAAAGGTGCAACTTGCTACGTTACATTAGAGCCATGTTCCCATTACGGTAGAACTCCTCCGTGTGCCAAAACTTTAGCCAATGCAGGTATTGCTCGTTGCGTTATTGCAACGGGAGATCCAAACCCTAAAGTCTCAGGTCGCGGTATCGCAATTTTGAAAGAAGCCGGTATTAAGGTTACTTTATCTGTATTAGAGGATAAAGCCCGATTCTTAAACCGAGCTTTTATGAAAGGCATTACTCACAAAATGCCTTATGTCAGTTTAAAATCTGGCATGAGTACTGATGCAAAGACAGCATTAGCAGATGGTCAGAGTAAATGGATCACAGGAGAAAAGAGTCGTTCTTGTGTCCAAAATATCCGAGCCAAATGCGATGTCATCATTACAGGCTCAGGAACAGTTATAGCTGACAATCCATCTTTAAGTGTTAGATACAATGAGCTTCCTAAAAAAGCACGTAAGGTCTTATCCTTAGAGGATGTAAGACAACCTTTAAAAGTAATTTTAGACAGTAAAGAACGTTTAGTCTGCAGTAGCTTTAAACTGTTCTCTGAAGGTCTTAATTTATGGGTTACAGCATCAAAGGATGGTTGTTTGCATGAGGAGATTATCAATGAGCATATAACAAGACTGTATGTGCCATTGGATGAGACAGATCATGTAAGTATTAAAAAAGTGCTTGAGTATTTAGGCGAGAAATCCTACCGCCATGTTTTAGTTGAGGCTGGTAGTATTTTAAGTTCAGCTTTTGTAAATCAAAATCTTGTAGATGATTTTTACTTTTTTATAGCCCCTAAAATTTTAGGAAAAAGTGCTAAGTCTGCACTTTCTTTAAATGATCCTTTATGTTTAGATGACTCTTTTAAATATAAAATTAAAAAAGTCAAAAAGTATGGCGATGATGTCATGATCCACGGCGTAGTTAAGGAGTACTGATGTTTACCGGTATTGTTGAAAGCACAGGCACCTTGCAGTCTTTAAATAACCGCGGCAGAGGTTTTCATATAAGCATTAAGACTAAACCTGCATTTGCCTTAAAAGATAGGGTGAAGGTTGGAGACTCTATTGCTTGTAATGGTGTATGTCTGACTGCAACTTATGTTGGATCTGATGTATTTGAGGCTGATGTATCATCTGAAACTGTAAAATGTACAGCCTTTAGAAATTATAAGCCAGGCAGATCTTTAAATTTGGAACTGGCTTGCACCCCAACAACTCATTTAGGTGGACATATAGTTCAAGGTCACGTAGATGGTGTGGGCACAATTATTTCTATGAAAAGTCTTGATGATGCGGTCAATGTAAAAATCAGAGCTCCCCAAGATTTACTGCGCTATATAGTTGTTAAAGGTTCTATTACTATTGATGGTGTATCTTTAACTGTAAATGATATTGATAAAGATATCTTCAGACTTACTTTAATTCCTCATACCCAAAGTGAGGTAAGCTTTTCTACATGGAAGGAAGGCTCTGAGGTCAATATTGAGGCTGATGTTTTAGCCCGCTATATAGAAAGACTTTTAAAGAAAGATGAGATAGAAGGTTCTGTTACTTTAAAGAGCCTTATGGAAAACGGTTTTTTATAAAATAAAAAATAATTTTACTGGAGAAATTCATGTCTATAAATAAGATTGAAGGTGCTTTGCCATGTCGTGACGGCCGCTTTGCCATCGTGGTTTCCCGCTTCAACAGCTTTATCTGTGAGCGTCTTGTTGATGGCGCTTTAGATGTGTTAAAGCGTGAAGGTGAGGTCGCTGACTCCAATATCACTTTAGTTCACGTTCCAGGTGCAATCGAGATCCCTCTTGTATGTGGTAAGCTTGCCAACAGCGGCAAATATGATGCCATCATTGCCTTAGGTTGTGTTATTCGTGGTTCTACCTATCATTTTGAGGTAGTTGCCAACGAGTGTGCCAAAGGCTTAACTCAGGTTACCTTAAATACCGGTATTCCTGTAACCAACGGCGTTTTAACTACTGATAATCTCGATCAGGCTGTACAGCGTGCAGGCTCTAAGATGGGTAATAAGGGTGCTGAAGCTGCAGCAAGCGCTTTGGAAATGGTTAACGTAATTAAGCAACTTTAATATCATCAAGGAAGTTTTTTCATGATCGATTCAACTGAAGGCGCAGCAACCCCGGCTATGCGTCATAAGGCCCGTCATTTTGCCTTACAAGCTGTTTATCAGTGGCAAATGACTGGTGATAACCCTGCAGAAATTGAGCGTCAGTTCCGTGAAGATCAGCCTGTACAAGGTGCTGATTTGGACTATATGCATGATTTAATTTCAGGTGTTATTACCAATGTTCATCAAATTGATGAAACCTTTTCTCCATATTTAAGTCGTCCTTTGGATGATTTAGATGAGGTTGATAAGGCTGTTTTACGCGTTGGTACTTTTGAACTGATGTTCCGACAGGAAATTCCGTTTAGAGTCGTTATCAATGAGGCCATTATGTTGGCTAAGTCTTTTGCAGAAAAAGATAGCCACAAATTTGTAAATGGCGTTTTAGATAAAGTTGTTCGTAATTTGCAAAGCCAAAAATAAGTGAGCTTAGGCGAATTTGAACTTATCGGCCGGTACTTTTCCGGCAAAGATAAGGGGCAGGGGGTAGCTTTAGGTATAGGCGATGACTGTGCACTGTTAAAGGTGCCGCAGGGAATGAATTTAGCCATTACCACTGATACCTTAAATGAAGGTATTCATTTTTTTAAAGGAACTGATCCCTATCTTTTAGGATATAAAACCCTTGCAGTTAATGTTTCTGATTTAGCTGCAATGGGAGCTTACCCTTATGCTTGTACTTTGTCTGTGACTTTGGATGAAGCAACACCTGATTTCTTAGAAGCCTTTTCTCAAGGTTTTTTTGATTGTGCTAAAAACTCTAGTATAGACGGCGCAACTCTTCCTTTAATTGGTGGTAATACCTCAAAAGGTCCTATGTCATTTACGGTAAGTGCTTATGGTTTAAATAAAACCGGAAAAGCAATGTGCCGTGATGGGGCTCAAGTCCACGATGATATCTATGTAACCGGAACTTTAGGTTTGCCAGCATTAGCTGTAGCCTTAGGTTACGGTGAATTCTCTAATTTAAAAGAAGATTTTAAAGAGCTTTATAAATTAAGCATGATGCCTAAAAGTCGCAATCATTTTGCTTATCTTTTAAGTGATATTTGTTCTTGCGCAATAGATCTTTCAGATGGCCTTTGTGGCGATTTAAAGCATATTCTTATCAAAAGTAATATAGGCGCTAAGATTGAGCTAAGTTCTATACCGTATCCTATGTATTTTAGAGAGCATGACTTAAGTGATGATGACATCTTTAAGCTTGCACTAGCAGGTGGTGGTGATTATGAGTTGTTGTTTACTTTATCAAAAGATAAGCGACAAGAACTTATAGATATTGCTTCAAAAACCTCCACTCTTGTGACTAGGATTGGAGAAATTACGGAACAAAATGGGCTGATTTTTACCTCTCGTGGTAAGATCATTTCACAAAAATTTACTGCCTTTGAGCATTTTTATGGCGGTAATGAATATTCGGAGAATTCATTTTGAATACTATTACAAAAAAATTTTCTGTCATGGCATTAGTTGTAGCTGCTTGTGTAAGTTTAAGTGCATGCAATGACAAAACTGATAAGGTTCAGGCTAAAGCAGAAGTCTCTCAGAAGGTAATTAACGAAAAGAGCTCTTTTGAAGATAAGGCTTCTTATGCAGTTGGCGCCTCTGTTGGTGGCTATATGTATAATTTAATTGCTACTCAAAAAGAGTTTGTTGGTGCGTTAAATGAAGATTTAATTAAGAAAGGCTTTAGTGATGCTATTGCCAATAAGCCTGAGCTTGATGTTAAAGAAATCGAGACTATCTTACGCGAGCTTGATAAGAAAGTTCAAAATGCTGTTGAAGAGCAAAAGAATTTAGAGTCCAAGGCTAACTTGGAAGCTGGTAAGAAGTTCTTAGAGGAAAACAGTAAGAAAGAAGGCGTCAAGGTCACCAAATCAGGCCTTCAGTATAAGGTAATTAAAGATGGTAACGGTGTATCCCCTAAGACTGGCGATACTATTAAGGTTATCTACAAGGGCTCTACCATTGACGGTAAGGTCTTTGATGAGCAAAAAGAAGCTTTAGATTTCCCTCTTGATAATATGATCCCAGGTTGGATTGAAGGTTTACAGTTAATGAAGACTGGTGCTCAGTATGAGTTCTATATCCCATCTGAGCTTGCTTATGGTGAGAGAGGCGCAGGCGATCTTATCAAGGGCAATTCTGTATTAGTCTTTGATGTAACCTTAGTTGATGTAAAGAGCCCTAAAGACGCTAAAGCCAAAAAATAATTTTTAGATAAAATATCTAGTCATCCCTCTTAAAATTCAAGTCAATTTAAGAGGGATTTCTTTTTTTAAAGATCTTTTTTCAAATCTTCTAAATTAAATAGACCTATACGTTTGTTTACGATATCGCCTTTATCATTGGTAATGATAAGAGTTGGTACTCCTATAAGTTCATAAGTATTTATAAGCTGCTTTATTTTTGGATCATCCTGAGTTGTCAGATCTACTCTAAATTTCTTATAACCTAAGGCTAATTTTTTAAATTCAGCGTTTGCGTAAATATCATTATCAAGTTTATGGCAGTTAGAGCACCATTTGGCACTAAAGGTAATAAGGCAACGTTCTTTTTGACAAACCATTAAGTCATCACTATTTTTTACCTGAATAAAGCCATTCGGTAAGGTATTTTCATCTTGATGTACAGCTGAATTTACATAAAGAATAAATCCTGCAGCAAAAGAGGCAAAACTTAAAGTTAAAACTTGTTTTTTCTTAAGATCACCTAAATTCTCTAAAAGCAGGTAGGCTGTATAGCCAAAGCAAAATGATGTGAGTAAACCTGCAACAAAATCTTGATAACTGCCTAAAAGATGGCGAGATAAATAATAAGCACCAATAATTAAAGGCAAAGCTAAAAGATTTCTGATAACTTTGGCAAAACGTCCTAGTTTAAAAATTCCTCTATTTCCAAAAAGACCAATAATAACTAGAGGGAATCCCATACCAAGACCTATAAATAAGAAAAGCAAAGTTCCTTTTATAAGATTACCTGAGGTGGCAACATATAAAAGAGCTCCAGCTAAGGGGGCACTGGTACAAGGTGTGGCTAAGAATGCTGAGAGAACACCAAATAAAAATGATGACCATAATTTGCCACTAGGATTGCGACTTATTTTTTCTTGTAAATAGCGGTTGTATTTATCGGGCATTTTTAAAGAAATAATGCCCATACAATCTAAGGATAATATTATGAATAATAAAGAAATAAAGATTATTACTGCAGGGTGCTGTAAATATGATTGAGCAGAAGCGCCAAATTTTGCAAATGCAAATCCTACAGCGGTATAAGTAAGAGCAAGGCCTAAAAGGTAGCTTAAATTTAATAATAAAGAGGCTGTAAAATTTTTTGATTTTGAACCTGTAATCATTGCAGAGAAAACTGCAAGCATAGGTAAGACACAAGGTGTTAAATCAAGGGTTATACCTAAAATAAAGCTTAAAAGTAAGGTCAAAATCAAACTGTCATCAATGCCTAAAAATAAAGATGAAGGATCTGTTTTAGAAAGATCTTTAATACTAAAACTCTCAAAAGATCCTTTTATATAAGGCAAGGTTTTGTATAAAGATTGTACAGGATAGCAAATACCATCTTGAGAACAACCTTGGTAATTTAAGGTTAATTTTGCATCTTTTTTGGCGTTTAATATTTTTAAATAAACTTTTACATTGTTATAAAAGACTTCGTGACTTTCATTTGCTGTTGCATGAATTTGTGGTGATTTATTAAATTTTAAGGTGTAGTTAAAGCCATCACCTGAAACCTTGAAGGCATCCTTATAAAGATAAGATCCACCCTCTAGGATAAATTCATATGTCAAAGTGTTATTTTGAAAGCTTTCTGATACCTTAAAAGGCATGTGTGTTGTTTGAGTGTTTTCAAAAGGAATTTCAAATAAGTTATCAATATTTTCGCTTAAAGCTTTATATGATGGTAACAGCGCGCATAACACTGCAAAAATACATAAAAATTTTTTTAACATAAAATATTTACGACTTAAAAACAAAAGAATAGTCAAAAGTATAGCAGTTAAATGTTTACTCAAAAATTTAAACATATTTAGGCGGTAAAAAATCCTCACATTTTCTTGAAAATACCCTTATATAGGACATATGTAATTGTGTATAGAGACAAAAGCGCAAAACAGCTTTAGTGTCACATAACAATTTTTCTTTTAAAAATATCAAGTTTGGTTTAGATATAATTAGGTCCAAAATTGGTAAACTTTAAGAAAAATTATTTAAAACTTTTATTTAACGTATACATATATTCGTTATTTTAGGTAAATATATTCAATTTATGAAAAATATTTTTTTATCATTATTAGCACTTTTTGTCTTAGAGTTAATTGTCTTAATTCAGGTTGGTTCTGCTTTAGGGGCTTTAACTACTATAAGTTTAATGTTTGTGTCGATGGTAATTGGCGCGTGCTTAGTTAAAATGCGTTTTGCACAAGTAGTAAAACAGATAAGAGAAGAGCAAAGATTTGACCCGTCTTTAATTTGGATCCCTCTTGCAGGCTTCTTATTTATTTTCCCAGGCTTTATTTCTGACATTATTGCTTTATTATTGCTAATTCCATCTGTAAGAAAACCTTTGGGAAATTATTATAGCAAGACCCATATGGGAGATGGTTTTACCAAGAGTAGCTCAAGTTTTACTTATAGTGAAAGCTATTATAAAGAAGGACGTACTATCGATGGTACGGCTCAAGAGGAAACAAGTAAATCGGACAATGAACAGCTTAAATAATAAGATTCATTTGCAAGCAAAGAAATCCCAAAAGTCCAAAAGTCTTTTGGGATATTATTTATTGTTAGTATCAGTTTGCTTTATTTGGGGCGGTACGCCTGCAAGTGGACGCACTTTAGTACAACAAGCTTCACCATTTTTAATAACCGGTGCGCGTTTTATTGTGGTGGGAGTTTTGTTGTTTTTATGGTTTTATTTAACTAAAAATAAAAAAGCTTTTCATGTAAGTCGTCATAATTTTATTGTGCTGTTGATAATGGCCATTTTAGGCATTGGCCTTCACAATACTTTATTGTTTTCTGCTTTAACTATTACTACAGCCACCAATACAGCTTTAATTGAAAGTATCGGACCTACAATTACCACCATTTTAGCTTTCTTTTTTATAGGAGAGCGTTTAAGTGCTTTAGGATGGTGTGGCATTTTTATTTCATGTGTAGGTGCCGTGTGTATCGTGTCTCAAGGCTCCATAAGTTTGCTATTAAATTTAAATTTTAATGTAGGCGATCTTATGGTGGTATTAAGTGAGGCTATGTGGTCAGCTTATGTGGTTGTAAGTTGGAAGCTCACTCGTGATATGAGTGCCCCTATGGTCACAGCATGGACTAGTATTTTAGGAGGCTCTTTTTGCCTTATTTTAGGAGGCGTTACAGGCGAGCTTTATTGTGAACAGTTAAATGGCCATTCCTGGATTTCTTTTTTATATTTAGTTTTAGCCTCAGGAATTTTTGCTTTTATCGCTTGGAACTATGCTGTAACTAAAATTGGGGCAACTAAAGCCGGAGCTTTCATTTATCTTATACCGTTAGCCGGTGCTGTGATTGGTGTAACGCTTTTAGATGAGGCAATTTCTTTAGGACAGATATTAGGCGGTGTAATCATTATTTTAGGAATGATGATTACAGTAAGAGCAAAACTTACTTTAAAGAAAAATTCTTAAAAGAATTTCTGGCATAAATTTTTGTGCCAGAAATTCCCCTCAAAAATAATCATTAAAAAAACATTTAATAT
>Freddie_p2__coassemble_1615_pt1 | contig 23618 bp, 16 predicted proteins | sample Freddie_p2__metabat2_high_PE_038 | metagenome-assembled genome bin Freddie_p2 | reverse complement strand
CAAAATTAGATATTAAATTTTAATTAGCCACAGTTTTCCGGAAGAGCCAAAAAATCCTCATTGCAAATACTATTGCTTCTTTGCAATGAGGTAAGACTTGAGATAAAAATCATTAATTACTTCTTTACAAAAGTTAAAGTGCGCATGGCATTTATAACTGACAAAATAAGCACACCTACATCACCAAAAATTGCCAGCCAAATATTAGCAATACCAAAGGCACCTAAGACTAAAATAATGGCTTTCACTGATATTACAAACCATAAGTTCTCAAGGGCTAATCTATAGGTCTTCTTTGATAATTTAATAGCCTTGGGGATCTTTCTTAAATCATCTTGCATAATGACCACATCAGAGGCTTCAACTGAGGCCTCAGAGCCAAACTGCCCCATAGCAATACCGCAATCTGAAGCTGCTAATACTGGAGCGTCATTGATGCCATCTCCTGTAAAGGCAGCACATTCATATTGCTTTTTAAATTTAGAGAAAGACTCAAGTTTATTTTGAGGAAGTTGCTTTGCAAATACATTGGCAATATTAAGTTTTTTCGCAATAATTTTAGCAGCACGCTCTTTATCGCCGGTAATTAAAGCTGTAGCAATATTAAGTTTTGAAAGCTCAGAAAATGCCTCTATGGCCTCATCTTTAATATCATCATAAAGTTCTATAAAGCCTGCATATTTTCCATCAATAACTACATAAATATCGCTACCGGCACTTTCATGATCTAAGATATTTTCAGAAGTTTTTTCCACAATAACCTCATATCTTCCAGCGCAAACATGGTGATTTTCTACACGACCTTCCATGCCAAAGCCGGCGCGCTCTTTAATCTCCGACGACTCTAATAACGAGACATTTTGTGATTTTGCAAAGTTAATAATACCTAAGGCCAATGGATGAGTACTTTTTGTTTCCAAGGCATAAACATAAGGTAAAAATTGCTCTTCAAAGCCTTTTTCAATATGCATGGTTCTTACTTTAAATTTACCTTGGGTGACAGTACCAGTCTTATCAAAAGCAATAGCCTTAAGTCTTGCTAAAGTTTCAATATGGATACTGCCCTTTACCATAATGCCAGCCTTTGACATCGCACCTAAACCACCAAAGAAGGATAAAGGTACAGATAAAACTAAGGCACAAGGACAGGAGACCACTAAAAAGACTAAAGCACGCGGGATCCAATCGGCAAAGGTCTCATTTGGCATCACACATGGAACTAAAGCTAAGAGAGCTGCAGCTGTAAAAACAATTGGGGTATAGAAAATCGAGAATCTTCTAATTAAGGCCTCAGGCTTTGACTTATTGGCAGATGCATCTTCAATTAAATTTAAGAGGCGATTTATAGAAGAATTACGGCTATCTCGACTTACCTTAAGCTCAATTACCCTATCAACATTTATGCAACCTGACGGTACCTCTTGTCCTTTTGTATAAATCTTTGGGACACTTTCGCCGGTTAAAGCTTGAGTATTGATAGAAGCACTTTCATCTAGTAAAAAACCATCTAAAGCGATAGCCTCGCCTGAGAGCACTCTAATTTTAGAACCAATTTTTACCTTACGTGGCTTCACAATATCCTCAGTGCCATCATCTAAGATAACTCTGACAAAAGAAGGTTTTAATTTGACTAAAGAGGAGATTTCATTATGGGCTCGTCCTTGAGCATAATGTTCAAAATGCTGACCTATTCTATAGAAAATCATCACCGCCAAAGCCTCAGGGAAATCACCTAAGAAAAAAGCTCCGGCTGAGGCTATGGTCATTAAGAATTCCTCTGACATTCTGTGGCGTTTAAATAAAGTTTTAAATGCGCCCAAAACGACATCAAAAGCGCAGAAGAAAAAGGCGGTTAAAGCTAATAAAAAAGCTACATAAAAATTAAGATTTAAATTTGTGTTTTGCACTATAAGAAGCGCAATCATAATAAATAAAGCATAGCCTAAGCTCAATTTATCTTTAAAACTAATACTCTTTAGCATATGTGCTCCAAAATTTATACCTATTGTTGAACAACCTCTCAACTTTCACGGGTATTATAAATTATAGTTGAGCAACTTCACAACTATTTGTAATAAAAAATATCTAATCCAGGATTTTATTATCTTATTTGATTGAAATTTCTAGATTTTAATTAAAATTATTCTGCAATTTACAGACAAAAATATAGCGCCTTATGGGCTTTGTTTACTTTCACACATTTAGCGCTATATATAAAAATCTAATTTCAAAAAGTCTTTAATTTAAAAGAAAATCAATGGCTTTTTAGGCTTATCTTTCGTCCTTTTAAGCTTTAAATGCCGCTTTGTATCCTTTTGAAAAAATCTTTACTAAATAATGCATGAGATCTGAGGCCTGATGAGATCTCTCAAACTCCAAATACCGAATTTTAAACTCTGTTTTATCGCGCTCTTTAATCCATAAAGGAGAAAATCCATCATTTAATAAAATTCCATTCATAAATAACATGGCCAAAAGCTCATTGTATTTAGGGCATGGTTTTTCTTTACATAAATATAAAAATGCCGCTACTGCTAACTCTTTTTTATCTTTTACATTGTCATTTAAAAACTCAAGAGCAGATTTAATACTTACAAAAGACTTTTTTTCCATCGTCAAACACTGATACATCACCTCTAAAAAGTCTGATGAACAAGAAAACTCTTGGTTTTCCATAAGCTCACACATCCGTGATGCAGTTTGACCTAAACGTCTTATAAGAGCACACTCTTCTTTTTCAATATTAACCGCATCTACACCATGAATAATCATTTCAGTTTGCACTAAGTTAGCCTTGCCATTTTCAAAAACTGCCATGATATTGGTGCATATTGATGGAAATGATTTTTTAAAGGTTTTAATGGCGCTTGTTACCGCATTTTGTTGAGGCTTTTCTTCTTTTAAAGAAAAATCGCCTAAATTCCAATACATGCCGTCAAGATTTGACGTCATATCTTCATGAGAAATCACCTAAAAATCCCCTTGTTTTTGATTAAACGCAAAAGAGCTGATACTCACTGTCACTTAAACCGTAAATCTTAGCTATAAGAGTATTGAGCTTTTGTAAAAGTTCCAAGTCTTTAGGTTTTTGTTCAAGCTCTTTTACTAAATTTTCTATTCTAAGTTGTGTCTCTTCACAGGCTATAGGCAAAGGTACTTGCTCTAACTGTGATTTCAATACTTTTAATGTATGAAAGCGTTTTTCAAAATAAAAGCGCATGATTTTGGAATTAAGCACCGCACATAAATAAAAAGGCGATACGCTCTCAATTCTTGGGATCAAAACATTAGCACTATTTAAGGTTAAATAACCTTTAGTATCGACCGCACAGATTGGAAATCTAGCAATAAAACGATACACAATTTTTATACTTGAGCGATAAAACTCCAAAGGAGCGGTCTGCTGAAAGCGCTCTTTATCAAATTTTAAATATGTCTGTGGCTCTTTTATAGAAAAAGCTTCAATATCAGCACCTCTTAAGACTCCCTCTAAGTCTTTTTGTGGTTGATTAAATAATAGTCCTTCATTGGAGCCTGTAACAATGCCTAAAGCAAAATCAGCATGATCTTTTAATTTCACACAGTGAGGCAAATTGTCAATCTTCTCTAAAAGATGGTACTCCTCATCAGTTACCTTAAAATTAAAATCATCCTTATCGCGCTTGCGTAAGATTTCATAAAAGCCTGTAGGTTTTGTCACCAAAGTCTTTTCGACATCTTTTTTCTGTGAGGTTTTACGTAAGGTTAAAATCACACTGGGACATTGCACCGCATGAAAAACCTCACCTAAATAATTAACCGCCAACACCTCAGAATTTTCACTTATAAGATTGCGCACATCCTTATGTGAATTTACATTTAATAAAGCCTCAGGCAATACAAAATGCATTACCCCACCCTCTTTTAACATCTGCAAGCTCCGCTCTACAAATAAGTCTGCAAAGCACGGACGAGATTTTAAAGCGGTAGTTAAGATCTTAGAATAGCGCTTAACTAAGGCCCCACTTTCGCATCTTCCCCATGGCGGATTACCCAAAATAACATCAGCCTTTATAGAATGCTGCTTTAAGATCGCATCGCACTTTAGAATATGCGCAGTTAAAAACTCTTTATCGGCAATCGATGCACATAAAGCAAAGTTAATTCGAGCAAGCGTTACTGAAAAACTATCTAAATCACAGCCATAAAGATCTGATATTAACGCGCCCCTTTTTAAAAGACGAATTAAAAAATTGCCACTGCCACAGCTTGGATCTAAAAAAGTTCGTCCTTTTTTTATATCTAATGATGACACTACACTATCAGTTAAATACTGTGGCGTGTAATAACGGCCATTGTCCCTTCTTGATGACACTTCCATTAAGGTTAAATAAATTAACCCCAAAGTATCCTCATATGGCACGTATGATAAAAAGAAGTCAGGTAAAGATTTGGCATGATTTAATAAAAATCTCTCCGAAATGGCACCTTTTAAATCATTTATAAGCCAAGCATAAGCACCTAAATCAAGTTTACCCTCTAAAAAAGCGGCAAAGAATTTACGCTTAATGGAAGTTTTTATAAGACCTTTTGAGACTAAAAGCTCTATGGCACTTTCCCCTAAAAGCGCAGTTAAAGCGTTTTTCGTGCCCTTAAAACTCCCAACTAAGAGCTCAAGCACTGCATGATTTGGAGAGTTCCTGTCTACATAATTTACATAAAGCTCTCTTCCACGCAAAATAAGGCTTTTATTATCTTTTTTTTGTGGAGATTTTTTACTTAACGCCAAAGCTTCAATATCTGATTTTAAAAACAGCAACTCTTTTTCAGCTATAGGCTTAATTTTGCCCAAACGTACCCAGTTTTTTCCTGTAGCTTGGGTAATATTTAAAATATTACAGGCCTCATTTAATGAAATTTTACTGTGATCTTGAGCTGCTGACTCCCGACGGGACATACTAAAGCACCTTTTTGCTGTAATTTTTGCTATTTTATCCTATTATTCTTTTAAAAAATATTTTTTAAAAATTGCGCTTATGATCTTAGATTGTGCAATTATTTTTTAAATAAAATAATAAGAATTTCAAATTATTAGAAATAAAGCTTAAGTTAAGACTTTAAATAATTTTTATAAAAAAATGAAGCTTTTTAAGCGATTTTAAGCTTTTTTTGTCTGTTTTCCCCACAACGAAACTAAGAGGATCCTTATGCACCCCAAAAGTGTAATTCTTGAAGATGCCCATGCCGTTTTACAAAGCTCGTTTTTGTCAGATTTACGAAAACTTGGCACATTGGTTTCAAAAAGAGGCTCATCTTTAGAAGATTATGAAAAATCCTGTAAAGAGGCTTCCATTTTAGTAGCCTCAGGCGGAAGTAAAATTGATAAAGCCTATTTTGACAGATTACCAAATTTAAAACTTATAACTGTTTTTGGTGTTGGCTATGATGGTGTGGATGTAAAAGAGGCTAAAAAACGCGGTGTTTTAGTTACCCATACTCCAGCTGTTATGAAAGATGATGTAGCTGATATGGCTATGGCTCTTTTATTAAACTGCACCCGTGAGCTAATTGAGGCCCATAAATTTATCGAAAGAGGCGATTGGATGCACGCTTCGCGTCCTCTAATGGTGCCTTTAACTCAGATGAAAGTGGGCATTTGTGGCTTAGGTCGTATTGGTGAGGAAATTGCCTTAAGACTTAAGGCCTTTCGCTGTGAGATTGCTTATTTTGCAACTCACAAACATGAAGATGTCCCTTATCAGTATTTTGACAATCTTGAGAATTTAGCCTCATGGGCTCAAGCTTTAATTGTGATCATGCCTCTTACTGACAAGACCTATCATATGATTGATAGCAAGATATTAAAGGCCTTAGGTCCTCAAGGTTATTTAATTAACGTCGCTCGTGGCAAAATTGTAGATACTGAGGCTTTAATCTATGCTTTAGATCATAAAGAAATTCGGGGTTGCGGTCTTGATGTTTTAGAACAAGAACCACAAATACCACCTGCATCTTTATTAAATAAACCTAATGTGGTGCTCACCCCTCATGCAGGATCTGCAACCTTAGGCTCCCGTAATGCTATGGCACAATTAGTTTTAGAAAACATTAAATCTTATTTAGAAAAAGGCGAGGTTTTAACCTCTGTTCCGGAGCTTAAAAAAGCGTGAACGCTTTAGAATTTGACAAGCTTAAAGCTTTAAACCTAAGTCATATCTCAAGGACTTTATATATTTTTTATTTAAGCCCAATGGCTATAAAAGACGAACATACTTTAGATTTGGGCGCTCTTGCCACCAATCTAAACTCACAAAGTTGTTTTTTTAAAACCATCGCTTCTATTGATATTGTGAAGCTGTGTTTAACTGAACTTGAGCAATTAGGCTTTATTAAAAGACGGGTCCCAAACTCTCCTTGGGAGAGCGCATTAATCGATTATCCTTTAAAAGAGCAAATGACAAATACTATGCCCTCTTTGCCTTTTAATATGTATAAAGATTGGTCTCCTGGTATGACCTTTAAAGATGCTGCTTTAATGGTTGGACTTGATAATTGTGAGTTTTCAAATCAGGAGCTTACTGAGTTTAAAAGTTTTTGGATCTCCAAAGCTGAAAAACGCAATCAGTTCTCCTGGGAAAGAACTTTTGCCCTAAAGCTTGTAAAAAAGCGTCGCGCTCAAGTATCAAATCAAGTGGCAAAGAGTAGTCCTCTTTTGGCAAATAACGGCGATCTTGTTGCACAAAACAGTACCTTAACTGCCAAAACACCTTCTTTATGCGCACAAGGTGTAAACCCTTGTGCCAAAACTCAAGAAGATGGACCGTCTTTTGAAGACTTTATTTAAGGCCTAGATCAAAAGATGTAGCAAATAAACACAAGACTATTATAAAAATGCTCTAATTTTTAAGGTTTATCCATAAAAAATCAGGTACCAGAAAATCTGATACCTGACTTGCTTAGAGAGAAAATTTAGAGAATTTTGATCGCCAATCTGTATTAAACAAGGAGATTTCCATGAACTAAATTTCAGAAAAAATAATACAGATATACGATCTTGACTTCACGTCAACGATATCCCATCGGTAACGCAGATAGATGATACCCAATTCGTTTATGTGAAAATCAGATCTCCTAAACATTTTATAAAATGAAATTCATTATTTATTTTAAAATTTTGAGTTATATCACACTCTAAGCTTTATTTTTATAAAAAAATTTCCCCCACTTTAGCCCCCTCCTATGCACTTCTTGCCTAAAAATCCTCAAGCTTTTAAAAATTCATGTCATGCTAGAGCGTGTGTTCAATTAACTTTTTTCAAGATTTTATGTATCAATATCCTTTTAGATTGTATATATACGCGCTCATTCTATTTTTAGAACTCATCTCTTTAAAAGCACCTTCTAAAAGCGCTAGCGGATTTTTACTTGCAAGCTTTTATTTAAGCGCGAGCTTTTATAAGGATATCTATCGCTTTTTTAAAGGTCTTTTAAAAAAGCGCTTATTATTTCTAAGTTTTAAAGACTTACAAGACATTTTAAAAAAAGACACAAAAGGTTCCATTTTTTTAGGTCAAGGTTTTGAGTTTTTGCCAAAACATGCAAGAGAGATTAATTTAAAACTAAAAGATGGACTTACAAATGCACCATCAGGTTTTAAAGGCTCTTTTGATATTAAAAATGTTGAGATTAACAATTGTCAAAAATTGTTTACCAATATAAATATATTAAAATCTCATCTTTTAGTCTTAGGTACAACTGGAGCAGGTAAAACCCGTCTTTTTGACTTGCTTATAAGCCAAGCTATATTGCGTGATGATTGCGTTATAGTCTTTGATCCTAAAGGCGATAGCGATTTAATTGCTAATATGCACTCTTGCGCGCTCTTTTGTAAAAGAGAGCAAGACTTTTTACGCCTTGACGCAGAGGATGAAAATATCTCCTGTACCTTTAATCCTATTGCAAGCTTTGATAATCCTACAGAAATTGGTGAAAGAATTAGTGCTTTAATGGAAGGATCAGGCAGTGCATCATCTTTTAAAAACTACGCCAATTTAGCTATAAGTGGCGCTGTCATCGCGCTCTTATTTTTAAAAAAGAGCGTTACATTACGCAATATAAAAAACACTATCATGACTCCTTCTATATTTAAAGAAGCTATATATAAGTTTTTAGAGGATGTGGTAATTGAAAAAGATGATGGCAAAATAAATCTTTATTTTGAAAACTTACAGAAAATCTTAAGCGAAAATAGCGAGAAAAAAGGTAATAAAAAGCTTTATGAATTAAAGCTTTTAGAAGATTTTTATAATTGGCTTTTAAATAAAAAATATATAGAGACAAACTCCAATTTAGAAACTTTATTTTCATTAGCTAAAACTGATGAAGAATACTTTAAAAAAGTCTCCAACGGTGCTCAACCAATTTTAACCTCACTTACATCTAAAACTCGTTCCCAAATCTTATCTTGCGAAGATTATGAACATACTTTAGATTTTGCCAAAATTTTAAAGGCAAATAAAATCCTGCATATAAGCCTACCAAGCCTCAAAGATTTAAACGCCTCCAAAAATTTAGGCCATTTGCTACTTACTGATTTAACCTCACAAGCATCACGTATTTACACTGAAAAATCCTTAAATCAATTTAATTCACATAAAAATATCTGTGTCTTTATTGATGAGGCCGGAGAGGTAGCAAGTCAGGCCTTAGTCCAGCTTTTAAATAAAAGTCGTGGTGCAAATTTCTCTTTGGTATTAGCCATCCAATCTTTTCGGGATTTAGTTAAAAATGGCGGACAAGATCAAGCTCTACAAATCTTAGATAACTGCAACTCTAAAATCGCTTTACGTGTAGGAAGCTTTGAGAGTGCCAAGATATTTTGTGACAACCTTGTGAATACTAAAGTTTTAAAAGAGCAGGCCTCTTTAGGATTTTTGGGACATGCTGAAACTTTAAAAACTCACGACTCTATACAAAAAAGCGCCTCTTATGAAGATCTACCTCTTGTAAATCCCCACCTGTTACTAAAATTACCCGATCTGGAATTTTTCGCTTCAATTGGTGGTGGCAAACTTCTAAAAGGCTGTTTACCTTTAATTAAAAGATAGAAAATATGCTTTCATTTATCTTAAAAAATTTAATTAACATTTTGTTATTAGGTTATTTTTTCTATTTATTAAATATTTTTATGGTAGATGACGCGCTCTTTTTTAAAAATTTAGAGGCAGAGCTTTTATGCCAAAAGGAAATCTATAGCGAAGATATTCTCGCTTACCAACAATCTTTATTTGATTTTTTAAAAGCTTCATCTTTTTACCCTTTCTTACTTAAGCATAACCTCCATTTAAGAGTCTATCTTTTACTTATAAGACTAATTTTGCCTCTTTATTTTTATGCTCTACCCTTTTTCTTTTTAGCCCTGTTGGCATTTTTTGTAAAAAAAGCGCAAAAGAGAGCATATTTAGATCATTTTGAAAATCTCTTCTTTATAAAAGTTTGTTCAAAGCTTTTTATAAAAATATCTTTGTTAGCTCTCATCTTTTTAGGCTTTGAAAATACCTTTTGTTCATCGTTTATAATTCTCTTTATCTACCCTTTTTTAGTGATTTTTTTGATAAATACACTGTTACTTAATTTAGGATTTAAGCCTTTTAGATAAATTTGTTTTAAAATTATCTATTTACATAGTTCAACTCTTTTTATTAGAAGGTCTTTTATGATGCAGATTAAACACCTAAATCGCGTTATAACTCTCAACAAGCCAGTAATCATGGGTATTTTAAATGTTACCCCTGATTCTTTCTCCGATGGTGGCAAATGGAACTCTTTGGATAAGGGTTTTGAGCATGCTTTAAAAATGATTGAGGATGGTGCCCAAATTATCGATATCGGTGGTGAATCAACACGTCCTGGTGCCGAAAGTGTAAGCGTTGAGCAGGAGTTAGAACGCGTTATTCCTTTTATTAAAAAGATCCGTGAGGTTAACTCTGAGGTTATGATCTCAGTTGATACCTCACAGCCTGAGGTAATCACCAAGGCCATTGAGGCTGGTGCTGATATTTGGAATGATATTCGTGCTTTATCTGTAGATGGCGCTTTAGAAACTGCCGCTAAATTAGATATCCCTGTTATCTTAATGCATATGAAGGGCACTCCTAAGACTATGCAAAACCGTCCTCACTATGAGGATACCTTAACTGAGGTTATCGACTTTTTAAAGGACAAAATTGAGTCTTGTCATAAAGTTGGTATTAAGGATGAAAATATCATTTTAGATCCAGGCTTTGGCTTTGGTAAGACTGTCAAAGACAATTACATCTTACTTGATAACTTAGATAAATTTGTCTCTTTAGGCTATCCATTACTCTCAGCACTATCAAGAAAGTCTATGTTAGGTGCCGCTTGCAATATTCCTAATGCCCAAGATCGTATCGTAAGCTCTGTTGCCGGTGCTCTTATAAGCGTCATGAAAGGCGCTCACATGTTACGCGTTCATGACGTTAAAGAAACTCGTGAGGCCTTAATTGTTTACAACGCCACCATTGAGAGCCGTAACTAATTTTTAAGAGGCTCTAAAGGGGCATTAAAGCTTAAATTGCGGCTTTCCTTTAGGGCCTCAAATTTTATCTCATATACCCCATGGATCTTGTCACAATCTAAAATGGTACCGGGTCCAAAAATACAGTGAAAGACTCTATCACCAATCTTAAATTCCCCATCTTCTACATTTGTCTTAAGGGCTACTTTATTATCTAAAAATAACGGCTTTATACCATTAAAATAAACCTCATCAACATCCAAGTCCTCAATAAAGCGTGAGGAGACTTGTTCACGCCCTTTTGCAGTATGGCCATTTACTGTGGTGATAAAAAGCTGCCTGCAGGCTCTGGTCATCGCGACATACAAAAGCCGGCGCTCCTCTTGTAGATCTTGATAATTGACACTCTTAGATGACGGAAAGGTACCCTCATTTAAGCCTGCAATAAAGACATAATCAAACTCCAAGCCCTTGGCGTTATGTACAGTCATAAGCGCCACTTTCTTTACATCATCGTCATCATCTTTTGTGGTGTATAACACCAGATGTTTTAAAAAGTCAGCAATATTGACGCTCTCACCGGCACTCTTCTCAAAAATCTGCGCCATCTGTCTTAATTGCGCCAAACTCTCAAGACGTTCTTTTTCACCACTGTTTTTTAAATGATCTTCATACAAAAAGTCATTTAAAACCCGCTCAATTCCCATAAGAGGACTGATATTTAAAGAAAAAATTGCATGTAAATTCTCTAAAACCTGTAAAAAGGCTTTTATTCTTGAGCGCTTATAATAAAAAGGGTTATCTATATTTGCCACCAGAGCTTCATATAAAGAGCCGTCATGATCAAAAGCGTCTTTTTCAAGCCTTTGCATACGACTTTTACCAAAGCCACGTATTGGCACATTGATAATGCGTCTTAAGGCAGTATTGTCATGTGGATTTAAACAAGCACGACAAAAAGCTAATACATCTAGGATTTCTCGTCTTTCAAAGAAATTAAAATCACCATATACCTTATATGGGATCTGATAATTAACTAAAGCCTGCTCAATTTTAAGTGATACGTGACGGGAGCGATATAAAACAGCAATAGTGTAATTTTGATTGTATGAACGAATATTTTTAATTTGACGTGAGATAAAGTCAGCCTCTTCGCCCTCATCCATAGCTCCACAGACTATAGGCTTAAAAGTTCTAATCTCATCATCTACAATTTCAAATTTAGGATCGGTGACTAAATCTAAAGAGGTATGACTCTCAAGTGCATTTAACACCTCTTTTAGATTAAACTCTTCCTGTTTCTTTAAATTTATTTCCTCAATATTGCGCATATCATCTTTTACAATATCCTGACGCATAGCCTCCAAATGTTGCCGGCCATTTTCAGGATTTTTTGAAATTAAAGTATAAGCACAATCTAAAATCGCCCCTTGCGAGCGATAGTTTTTCTTAAAGGCAAAACTTGTTGTAGGAACATGTCTTTTAGGAAAATCCACAAAGAAAGAGACATCGGCACCTCTGAAGGTATAGATAGTCTGATCGGGATCGCCTACAACAAAGAGATTTTTATGCTTTGCTGACAGAATTTCAACCAACTCATATTGAAGATGATCGATATCTTGAAACTCATCAACCTCAATATACTGCAATCTCTTTTGATAACTTTCACAAATCTCTGCATTTTCATGCAAAATAGTTAAAGTGAAAGCAATTAAATCATCAAAGTCCATTAATGAAGAAATGCGCTCTTCATATAAATACAGATAAAACATCTGCATTTTTATAGAAAGCCCCTCTTCTTTTACAAGCTCTAATAAAGTATTGCTATCGCAAGAGAGCATTTCTTTTACATAAGTTAAATCTTTTGACTTTAACTTATCGATAAACTCCCACCCATCTTGAAGCGAAAACTCGCGTCCATTTATCCCCAATTTCTTATAAATAGGCTTTAAGATCTCCTTTACCTCATTGACACTTATGATCGCAAAATTTAAAGGATAGCCTAAAACATCCGCATGCTTTCTTAAAAAATCTGCACAAAAGCCATGAAAGGTATTAACCCATGGTAGCGCAATATTTGAGCAGAGCTTTAAGATGCGCTCTTTCATTTCATTTGCAGCTTTATTGGTAAAAGTTACACATAAAACATTGCTAGGATAGAGACCTAAGATTGAAACTAAATAAGCATAACGTGCCGTTAAAGTTTTAGTTTTACCAGTACCAGCTCCTGCTAAAACTCGTACATAACCTTCAGTACACTCACAAGCCTTTCTTTGTTCTTCATTTAAACTGTCTAAAAAGGAAGTCACCCTAGCTCTCCTATAATTGGATGTTGTCTAAATTATAGCCTGTTTTTCTCTTCAATTAAGCAACGCGGATATTTTATTTCCAGATTTTTACCATAAAAAAGGTTATCATCTTGTGCTTTTAATAAAAAACTAGCGTTTTTATCAAAATAATCATCTTCTTTATTATCGCTCTGTGCTTTTTTAAGTTTTTCTTCACTTGCATCTAAATCATCAGATTTGGCTATGTCTTTTTTCTTTACATAAGTCTTTTTCTTTAATAGCTCTTCATTATATTTAACTTCATCAGCCACAGTCTTTTTATACAGTGTCTGATAATCCTGTTCCTCCTCGTCATAACAGCGAATTGAGGATAGATCTATATTCTCAAATTCAATATTTGCTAAAGTTGCCCCGCCTATTACCTTTAAATGACAAATACTGTCTTTATCAAAATTTTTTAATTCTGATAAAGCCTTATCAAGCCCGACCATTTTAGTTCCCAATATGGCCGTATTCACAAAGGGAAGTACACCTTTTAAAGAAGGCAAAGATATCAAAGCTCCTTTTATATACAAAGCATCTTCATTTAAAATAATTTTGTAATAGTTATAAATACGTCTGGTGCCAAAGGGCGTAAATACGCCCATTTGGCGCATCTTTTGCGTAAAGTTTTTTTGTGAAGATAATGCCTCATCTACACTTTTTCCTAAAACAGCATTTTCATAATAGCTTTTTAATTCATAAAAATAATTTGAAGAGGCCTCAATAATTAAGCCAAAAGGAGCTAAAAAGACTTCACTATTTTCTGTGTTTAACTTCACTTTTGAACTTATAAGATCGTTTATTAAATTTGCCTTAATAAAATCAGGTAAATGCAAAAGATTTTGCAATAAGGATGAATGCATTGCCACAGCTTTTGCATCTGCTTTTAAAACATATTTATATAAATCTCCATCTTCTTTTAGACATTCAATAGAAAGAGATCTTTTAATAAAACTGAAGATTTTATCTTGAGGTTTTAAAATTAAAGGTATGGTTACTTGAAAAAGGCCTTGATGTTTATGATGGCGATTTTCTTGAAATTTAATGGCCAGATATTGTGCTTGATGTCTTTTGGCAAAATCATCTAAAGTCTCCTCTAAACTTTGCCATTTAAGCTCGCCATTTAATGAATACACCTCAAAGTCAGTTAAGATTTTGCCTACATCGTGCAAAAGGCTTAATAATATAAGAGCTGCATTTAAAGCCCTCTCTTGAGATTTTGTATACACTCCTTCTTCGTGAAAAATAGTTAAAGCAATTATTGCAGTATTTAAAGAATGCCTAACTAGACCCATACAATCTGCATCATGATGCATAAAGGACGCCGGTACAATTGACACTCTTTTAATAAAAGCTGCAATTACAGGTAAGATAATTTCCTCAAACTCATCCTTATAAAGGCCACTTAACAATAAAAGCTTATCAATGTGAGATCTAAAGTTATGTAAAATATCTTCGCTTTTTATAAATTTAAAGATACGCCTGCCATCTTTGCCTATAAACATCGCACTTTGATCTAAAATAAAATCATCAAGCGTATATAGACTTGCTCGCTTTAACCTTTCAAGATCTAAATCTTCAGAACCTTCATTAAACTTCCCCTTATAAGCTCTGCTCTTTAAAGATTTATAAAAATTTTTATAAAAAGAGGTTCCCTCTTGTCTAAATTTAGAAAAAAATGTCATATAAGCTCCTAAAACTTTTCCTAAAGCTTATATAAAAGAATTTTTAGGGATAAAAAAATTGCGCAGAGTATGCGCAATTTTAAAGGTTTTTTAAAAAAAACTTTTTAATCAAGATTTGAGCTTATCTTAATTAAAGTATCTGTATAAAAGTCAGTACTTGAATTTTTATCTATAAGACCTGAGAGCGCCTGATAGGCACGTTTAATGGCATGATAGCCCTGTCGATGTGGCTGCTGGCAAACTACAAATTTAATAATGCCGGCTTTAACTAACTCACGGGTGGTGTAGATATCATCAAAAGCTACAGCTAAAATACTTAAATCACCATTGGCAATTAAAGCTGCGCCTACACCTTGAACACCTGCACCTGCAACATATACGCAGTTAATTTCAGGATGTTCAACTAACATCTTGTAAGTTAATTGCTGAGCTAAAATATCAGAGTCATTACACTCAACTGTTGCCACAATGTTGTAATGAGTATTTAAAGTCTCAAGCTCACTCTCAAAGCCTAAAATACGTTGATTGTGACCTAACATGAGCTTTGAGCCCGTTACAATCAAAATATTTAATTCTTTAACTTGAGCGATTAAAGATAATAAACCTGCTGAGGTTTTACCTGCTTTAATATAATCAGAACCCACGTAGCATAAACGATGTGCACCATCAACGTCAGTATTCACCAAAATCACGTGAACACCCTTCTCAGTGCAATAATCAATTTTCTCGCGGATTTCTTCTGTATTGATAGTAGCCAAACATAAAGCTTTGCAACCTTGATTTAAAAGCTCATCAATAGCCTTTAAATGCTCTTTTGGATTATATCCTTGCAAATTTTTCATGACCACTTTAATACCAAGATCGGCAAACTCATCGTTAGCACTTTTCATGCCTTCAGCGATGCCGTCAAAGAAAGCGTTACCTATACTTGGCAATAATGCCCCGATTTTATAAGGCTCTTTATACGAGGCCAGAGCTCTTCCTGCACGATTGGGTACATAGCCTAATTCGCGGGCTAAAGTTTTTACCTTCAGCGCCACCTCTGGCTTAACCGCTCCACGGTTGTGAAGTACGCGATCTACAGTTCCGCGTGAGACTCCGCAAGCTTCGGCTAGTGATTTAACGGTTACATTCATATATATAAATACCCAAACAAAAAAATAAGACAAAATTTTGTGTTAAAACTCAAAATTTTTATCTTAACTTATCCTTAAACCTAAAAATGGCTCTTTTCTCTTGAAAAAAGATCCCCGCATAAAACGGGGATCCTTAATTGCACGGGTTAATTAGGCAAATGGATTCTCAGTTGGGTATAAAACGCCAGCTGGCTGGTTGTAGTTGATAGTCTTAACGCCTAACATGGTGAAGACATCAAATAAAGCCTTGCCATAGTGACCGAATGCTACTGCACCGTGGTGTGGATAACGCTTGCCAATGAGAACGTGACGGTAGAAACGACCCATCTCGTTGATAGCGAAGATACCAATACCACCAAAGGAACGAGTACCAACAGGGAGAACCTCACCTTGAGCTACATAAGCCTGTAAGGTGGTGTCAGGCAGAGTCTGGAGTCTGAAGAAGGTGATTGGACCTGCAGTAATATCACCCTCTAAGGTACCACGGGTGAAATCAGGCTCAGAACCTGCCGGCTCTAACAGACGGTGCTGAATGATCTGATAGTTGATCTTACCTAACTTTAAGTTGCACTCAGTTGAAGTGGTTAACTTGCAGAAAGGAGTGTTACCGCAGTGGAAGCCCATGAAGGTATCGGTGAGCTTGTACTGTGGGAACTTAGGAGCGATGTCTTCCTTATAGAGATCCTCAGGTACAGAGTTATTGATATCAAGTAAGGTTACAGCGTCACCAGATACGCAAGCACCGATGTACTCAGATAAAGCACCGAAAATATCAACTTCGCAAGCTACTGGGATGCCTCTTGAAGTTAAGCGAGAGTTTACATAGCAAGGCTCGAAACCAAACTCCTCAGGGAAGGCTGGCCAGCACTTATCAGCAAAGCAAACATACTTACGTGCACCCTTATGATCACGAGCCCAGTCAAGTAAGGTTAACTCAAACTGTGCCATGCGATCTAATAAGTCAGGATAGGTGTTGCCCTGGCCTAACTCTTTCTTCATATCCTCAACAACAGCGGCGATACGCTCATCACCCTCGTGCTGACGGTAAGCTACGAGTAAATCAAGCTCAGAGTTCTCTTCGATCTCAACGCCTAAGTCATATAAGCCCTTAATTGGAGCATTGCAGGCGAAGAAGTCCTGAGGACGTGGGCCGAAGGAAATAATCTTGAGGTTAGCTAAACCTAATAAAGCACGAGCAACTGGAACGTACTCATTGATCATGGTAGCTAAATCTTTAGCAGTACCAACTGGGTACTCAGGGATAAAGCCCTTTAACTTACGCAGACCTAAGTTGTAAGAGCAGTTGAGCATACCGCAGTAAGCATCACCACGACCGTCAACTAAGTCATTGCCAGTCTCTTCAGCTGCAGCAACATACATGCATGGGCCGTCGAAGTACTTGGCAATTAAGGTCTCAGGGGTCTCAGGGCCGAAGTTACCTAAGAAGACAACTAAGCTGTTGCAACCTGCTTCTTTAGCAGCGGCAACTGCGTCTAAGCAGTCTTTTTCGTTTTCAACAGTGACTTTGATTTCTTCAATGTTGACGTTTAAAGCAGCACACTCTTTCATGATAGCGGCACGACGGCGCTCAGATAAAGTGCGAATGAAACAATCACGAGATACAGCGATAAGGCCTAATTTGACCTCTGGAATATTGGACTGCTGCATATGAGTTCTCCTAAAAATTACCGTGTTTTATTTTAAAACGATGTTCTCACCGATAAGTTTACCAGTGGTCATGCCACTTTTACCTTCAGATGAATCTTTATGTGCAAAAAGCCACTTATCGTTATGAGTTAAATAACCATCTTCACCGTCATGGGCTACACCACAAGGACGGTCAGTGTTAGTACCACGAGGTAATACTACACACATTCTGAAATAATCCTCACCCTCTGCAGTGCATGGAGCATAGTGTAAAGTAGTCTCATAGAATAAGACTGCAGAACCTGCAGGCATGAAGAAAGTTTCAACACTTTCAGAATCAATGATGCCATCATGAATAGAAGTCATTGGGGCAACCATCAATAAAGTATCTTTTTCACAGATATTAAGCTCACTATTGCGGTGATGCTCAAGGCAATTTAAGGCCTTGTTGTAACCATTGCAATAGCCAATCTGTACAGGAAGACCGCCAAAGACGCTGTTTTGAACAGCATTTAAGACATCTTCTCTTTCAAGAGACTTTTCAGAAGCTACATAAACAGTTCCCTCTTTTGGAACCTCAGTAGTCTCTAAAAGTTTAATGATTTCTTTATTATCTAAAGAAGTAATAACCTTACCATAACGCTCAAACTCAACAGAGTTTACGCTTGGGTAACCGGTATTTACGCCATCAAGTTTATTTCTTAAAGCGGCGAGCTTGTGGAAAGCTGGACGCATTTGTGGGTATAAGAAAGCATAAAGGTTATAAACCTCATCATAAGCAGCCTTAGCCTCGCTTTGAGGTACAGAGTGCTTGGAGGACTTCTTAATGCAAACCTTGCAACCCTCTTCAACAGAAGAGAAGATACCTGCAGCAACACCTGCTAAGATGGCAACACCTAATGCAGGGCCTTCCTTAGATTCAGTGGTCTCAACCTTGCAGTTTAAGATATCTGCAATCATCTGACGCCACAGAGGAGAGGAAGCACCACCACCGCAAGCGGTTAAGGTAGCAGGAACAATACCCATCTCATTTAATACATGCAGATTGTGGCGCTGAGACATAGTTACGCCTTCTAAAACTGCACGAGTTAAGTGGGCTTTGGTGTGACGAGCACTTAAACCAAAGAATACACCACGAGCTTCTGGATCTAATACAGGAGATCTCTCACCCATTAAGTAAGGCAGATAGATTAAACCATCAGCACCCAATGGAGTCTTCTCTGCATTAGCAGTCATTAAATTGTAAACATCACGACCTTCGCGAGCTTCAGCTTCTTTCTCAAAGCTAAAGAACTCATCACGCATCCATCTTAAAGATAAGCCTGCAGCCATGGTGCAAGACATAGCAGTCCAGCAGCCAGGAACAGCGGCACAGAAAGTATGAACACGACCTAATGGATCGATAGCTGGATGAGAGGTATGAGCGAAGACTACACCTGAGGTACCTAAAGTTACAAAGGCCTGACCATCGGCACAAACACCTGTACCAATTGCAGCTGCAGCATTATCGCCTGCACCACCTGCAACTAAAGTGCCTTCGCAAAGGCCTGTAGCCTCTGCAGCTTCTTTGGTAATGGTACCTGCAACATCAACAGACTCGATGATTGGAGGTAAGAGGTTAGGATCGATATCTAAGGCTTTTAGGATCTCAGAAGACCACTCACGCTTGGTGATGTCTAATAAGTTAGTACCAGAGGCATCGGAGATTTCCATGCAATATTTACCGGTGAGCATGTAGCGGACATAATCCTTAGGTAAAAGGATCTTAGCGCACTTTGCATAAATCTCAGGCTCATGCTCACGAACCCATAAAATCTTAGGAGCGGTAAAGCCTGGTAAAGCTGGGTTTGCATTAATCTCAATTAAGCGACGCTTGCCAACACGCTCGGTGATTTCATCACACTGTTTACCAGTTCTAGCATCACACCAAAGAATAGATGGACGTAAAACCTTACCTTGCTCATCGAGCATTACCAAACCGTGCATCTGACCTGAAATTGCCATACCAGCAACGTCAGAGGCATCAATACCGCTTTCAGTTAAAACACTCTTAATAGTGTTTACTGCAGCATTGTACCAATCTTGAGGATCCTGCTCAGCCCAACCATTTTTTGGCTGATGTAAAGGATATTCGATGGTTTTTGAAGCAACGGTCTGACCTTCTGCGGTAAAGAGCACAGTCTTAGTACCGGAAGTTCCCAGATCTACACCAAGTAAATATTTCATTTAAAGCCCCTTATATGGCCGGATTGCTCCGGCCTTGATGTTTATTATCTTGCACGCTTCTTAGAGAGAACGTCGATAACTACGGCTAACAGTAAAACTAAGCCTTTAACAGTACGCTGCCAGTTAGCGTCGATACCTAAGATGGACATACCATTGTTAAGTACACCCATAAATACCGCACCAATTACAGCACCGCCAACAGTACCAACACCACCGTATGCAGAAGCACCACCGATGAAGCAAGCACCGATAGCATCAAGCTCATAGCCGTTACCTGCAGTAGGAGCTGCAGAGTTGAAACGTGCTACGCAAACTAAAGCGGCAACTGCAGAGAGGAAGCCCATGTTTACATAAGCTAAGAATAAAAGACGGTTGGTGTTAACACCAGAGAGCTTGGCAGCCTTCTCGTTACCACCTAAAGCATATAATCTACGGCCAGTTACAGTCTTGTTAGCTAAGAAAGCATAGAACAGAACAATTACAGTTAATAAAACTAAGATAACTGGAATACCCTTATTGTTGGCAAGTAAGAAGCCAGAACCAACTAAGGCGAAGACTACAATTGCCATCTTGAAGATGAAGGAAGCAAAGGTTTCAACTTCATAGTTCTTCTTTAACTTAGATACGCGGTCATAAATAACAGCAACAACGTATACTGCAACCAAAATTAAGGTAACAATGGTAGTTAAAGTAAAAGCGTCTGCACGATGCTTTGGAATGAAAGCGGTGAAGTAACGCAGATACTCAGGTGGAAATGGAGAGATGGTTAAGCCATCTAATACGAGTAATGCAATACCACGGAAGATCATCATACCAGCTAAGGTTACGATGAATGATGGAATACGTACATAAGCAATCCAGAAGCCATGCCAAGCACCAATTAAGATACCTAAAAGCAAGCAGATGGCGATTGCCATATAGACGTTACCGTCATTATTAACCATGATAACACCGGCTACAGCGCCAATTAAGGCAACAATGGAGCCTACGGACAAGTCGATGTTACCGCAACCGATAATACAGAACAGCATACCTACAGCTAAGATAATAACATAGCTGTTTTGGGAGATAATGTTAGTAAAGTTCTGTGGAGAAAACATAGAGCCGTGGCCGGAGATCTGAATTGCAATCTCAAATAAGACCATTACGACTACTAAGGCAAGCAGCAAGGAGTTGCGCTTTAGCATGTCAACGATTTGATTCATTTTTTATTATTCCTCTGAATTGGTGGTTTTCTTTTTGCCAGAATTGCGTAAAATTGCGCTCATGATGACCTCTTGAGAGGCATCCTTGCGAGGCATCTCTGCCACAATACGACCTTCGTTCATAACGTAAATTCTGTCGCATAAGCCTAAGACTTCTGGTAATTCAGAAGAAATTACCAATACGCCCTTGCCCTGCTCTACAAGCTTGTTGATAAGGCAGTAAATTTCATATTTAGCGCCTACGTCAATACCGCGGGTTGGCTCATCTAAGATAAGTACATCCGGCTCTGCAAACATCCATTTTGCAAGTAATACCTTCTGCTGATTACCGCCTGAAAGATTACCTACATCTTGAGATACAGATGCACACTTAACGTTAAGATCAACCTTAAGACCATTAGCAATTACCATCTCTTTATCTTTATCAATAACAGAGCGGCTAGAAATCTTTTCAAGATTTGCTAAGGTCATATTCTTGGCAATAGGGTTCATTAAGACCAAGCCGTCACCTTTACGATCTTCAGTAACGTAAGCTAAGCCTTCATCAATTGCCTGCTGAACGGTATTAAACTGGCACTTCTTGCCCTTGAAAGTAACGTCGCCGTGAATATTTACGCCATAGCTCTTACCAAATAAGCTCTTGGCAAACTCAGTACGACCTGCACCCATAAGGCCTGCAAGACCTACAACCTCACCTCGGTGAATATTTAATGAAACATGATCATTAACTAAACGGCTTGGGTTTAATGGGTGAGAAACACACCAATCCTTAACATCAAGTAAAATCTCATCTGAGATCTTGCTTTGACGCTTTGGATAACGGTCAGTTAAAGCACGACCAACCATTCCGGAAATAATACGGTCCTCAGAGACGTTGTGATTGTTGTTATCTAAAGTCTCAATAGTAGAGCCGTCACGAATAACGGTGATTGAGTTGGCAATATATGAAATCTCATTTAACTTATGAGAAATAATAATAGAGGTCATACCCTCTTTACGGAAACGATCAATAAGCTCTAAGAGTTTCTGAGAGTCGTTTTCGTTTAAGGATGCAGTAGGCTCATCCAAAATCATAAGTCTTACGTTTTTGGAAATAGCTTTTGCAATTTCAACGAGCTGTTGTTTACCAACACCGATATCCTTAATTAAGGTACGAGGATCTTCGTCAAGACCGACTAAATCCATAAGCTCGCGGGCACGCTGATAAGTGCGTGGCCAATCCATAATATTATTGGAGTTCTTTAAAGTACGCTCATTGCCTAAGAACATATTCTCGGCAATAGAGAGATAAGGCACCAAAGCTAATTCTTGGTGAATAATAACGATGCCCTTTTCCTCACTATCTTTGATGTTTTTAAAATGACAAATTTCGCCATCAAAGACGATATCACCTTCATAGGATCCGTGAGGATAAATACCACTTAAGACGTTCATCAAGGTTGATTTACCCGCACCGTTTTCACCAACTAATGCGTGAACCTCACCCTGCTTTACCTCCAAGTTAACATTGGATAAGGCAGTAACCTTACCAAAGCGCTTGGTGATATTTTTCATCTCAAGCAGTGCTGCTGTATTTGACATATTCCCTAATCCTTTCCTGATAAGGGCGGCTTAAGCCGCCCTTTTTTTATAATTTATATATTTTTATAAAAATTAGAGCTCAGACTCCTTATAGTAGCCAGAGTCTACTAATAACTCTTTGTAGTTATCCTTAGTAGCAGCTACAGGGTCGCACAAGAAGGCTGGGATGATACCAGTGCCATTGTTGTAGGAGTTATCGTTAGTAGGAACTTCCTTACCTTCACCAATAGCATTAACCATCTCAACTACCTGAGCGGCTAAGGTACGAGTGTCCTTGAATACAGACATAGACTGATAACCACGCTTGATGTTCTTAACAGCAGGCTTATCGCAGTCCTGACCGGTAATTACAGGCATATTGGTGTTATCAAAGCCCTCTGCTAATAAGGCATTGGTTACGCCGTTAGCAGTAGCATCGTTGGAGCATAAAACAGCTGCTAATGGAGTGCCGCCATCTGGACCATAACCTACAGAAGAGATGATGTTCTCCATACGCTTCTGGGCTTCCTCTAAGTTCCAGTTTAAGGTAGCAGCCTGCTCCTTAGTGGTCTGACCTGACGGGCATACTAAACGGCCAGAATCTAAATAAGGCTTTAATACTTCCATAGCGCCGCCCCAGAAGAAGTTGACGTTGTTATCGTCAGTTGGACCGGTGAAGAATTCGATGTTAAGAGGCTCACCCTTGTCCTGAAGCTTTAAGGTATCAGCAATGTACTGACCCTGCAGACGGCCAACCTTGGTGTTATCGAAGGTAGCATAGTAGGAGATAGCGTCGGTGTTCATGATAAGACGATCATAGGAGATAACTGGGATCTTCTTATCCTTAGCACCCTTTAAAACTTCAGTTAAAGCAGAACCATCAATAGGAGCAATAACGATAACATCGTCATTACCAGCAATCATGTTTTCAATCTGATTTACCTGGGTTGGAATATCATTATCGCCTGCGTATAAAAGCTCAACCTCGTGACCTGCTTTCTCAAGCATGGCCTTCATGTTAGAGCCGTCCTGAGACCAACGCTGTAAAGACTGAGTTGGCATAGAAATACCAACCTTCATAGCATAAGCCTGGGAGCTAAAAGCAGCTGCAGCGACTACTGCGCAGCATAAAACTGAAAGCTTGGAAGTAATTTTCATGAAATTCACCCTTATATCTATCCGATTTTTATAAATTCATGTGTTAATGTGCCCGTGCACAATTTAATAATAATTTATAGCGCTAAAAAAAACACAATTCTTAACAAAGTTTGTATTAGATTTGTGATCTTAAACGACAAATTTACAATTTAAAC
>Freddie_p2__coassemble_1559_pt1 | contig 25553 bp, 23 predicted proteins | sample Freddie_p2__metabat2_high_PE_038 | metagenome-assembled genome bin Freddie_p2 | reverse complement strand
GGGCATATTCGGGACTTACACCCTATAGAAAAAGCTCATGCTGAGCACACAAGAACATACAGGCCGAAACGGCATGTAAAAATCTACTCACAACTTAATGTGGGGTTCTGAGTAGTTACTGATCTTCTACAATCACGATACTTTTTGCTTTAAGTCAGACGTTTTCCCCACACATTGGGGATGTTTCTGCTATACTCTCTAAAAATTGTTCCCTATTTTTTTATATTAGATTCGAATATGAGCAAAATTATTAAACCTGTTGATTATCAGGCATTTTTAGATCCTTGCCAGACTGAGCATGGCATTAAACTTATTAAAGATTTCTTTCAGTTAAACCTTGCAACTGCATTAAGATTACGTCGCGTAACCGCTCCTTTATTTGTGTTAAAAGGTTTAGGTATAAATGATGACTTAAACGGCGTCGAACGTGCTGTATCTTTCCCAATCAAAGATTTAGGTGATGCTAAGGCTGAGGTAGTTCATTCTTTAGCAAAGTGGAAACGTTTATCTTTAGCAGAATACAAAATTAAGCCTGGCTATGGCATCTACACTGATATGAATGCAATACGTGCTGATGAAGAGCTCGATAACTTACATTCTTTATATGTAGATCAATGGGACTGGGAAGCTGTAATTGAGGATAAAGATCGCTCTTTAGAGTTCTTACACAAGATTGTAGGTCGCATTTATGGTGCTATTTTAAGAACTGAATATTTAGCATGTGAGTCCTTCTCAAGCTTAAAACCATTCTTACCTGAAAACATTCACTTTATTGACAGTGAAACCTTACTTCAGATGTATCCTGACAAGACTCCTAAAGAGCGTGAAGATGCAATCTGCAAAAAATATGGTGCTGTTTTCTTAACTGGCATTGGTGGAAAGCTTTCAAATGGTGAAAAGCACGACGGTCGTGCCCCTGACTATGATGACTGGTCAACTGTTGATGCTTCTGGAAAAGTAGGCTTAAACGGCGATATTTTAATTTGGTATCCTACTTTAAATCGCTCAATTGAACTGTCTTCTATGGGTATTCGTGTTAATAAGGAATCCTTATTACGCCAGCTTGAGCTTGAAGGCAAGAGTGAGAGAAAAGAGCTATACTTCCACAAGAAACTTTTAAATGATGAGTTACCTTTATCAATTGGTGGTGGTATTGGTCAGAGCCGTTTATGCATGGTTCTTCTGCACAAAGCACATATTGGTGAAATTCAGGCAAGTATTTGGCCTGATGATATGCGCGAAGAATGCAAAAAATTAGGAATGAACTTAATTTAATAAAAAGTTTTGTTTAATAATACCCAGAAAGCTATACTTTCTGGGTATTTTTATTTAACCTTTACTTTTACTTTGCGGCTTATAAATACAGAGGCTGCAGCCAAAACCACACAACCTACCAAACTTAGACAAATTCTCCAGACAGGAAGTCTTTCATAGAACATACTACGGCGATTACCAACAAACGCGCCTATACGGCAACCGCGAGCTGTACATTTAATTCGTCTTCCCATCATACCTGACTTATACCAAATATGAGATGGGACTTGAACTGAAAGCTTATAAGGGGATAGCTGTGCTGTACCATTTATTACAAACTTTGATATGTAATCTAAAAGTGCTTTTGGATCAGCATTAAAGTGCTTAATTTGAGAATAACTCAAACAAGGTTCCAAATGAACTGATGATGTAGCTACAGCTACGGCACCTTCAAAGACAAATGAATCTTTTATATGACCCTCTTCATCTGTATCAACTTTGATGATGGCATCAGGTGAAATAAAGGTACGTTTCTTTACATTAAAGAAATTGTCTTTTCCATTAGCTAAATTCAAAGCAGCTCCATTATCTAGATAAAGCTGATTTACCTTAATTCCAGCATTTGACTGAGAGTTTAGATGCAATGAAGCATCTGCAACTACAATTTTATTTACATCAAGATCACCTTTAATTGTAGTAACACCACCAATCATCTTAAGATTTAAATTTTTTCCTTTGATATTTCCATTAATGTCAATAATGGCTAAAGGATCACGCTCATAACCACTTATGCTGTAATGAATAGGGCCACCTTTATCATCATTAACGCCACCAAAGGTAATATCTGTATTTAGCTTATCAAGTAAAAGCTTATTTCCATTATGACTTAAAAAAGTACTTGGCAACTGATATTGAAAACGACCTGGTAAGACATCACCCTTTTCATGTTCAGGTTTTATATAAATCCAAGAGCCTTCAACATAAGGTTCAAATTTACTGATAATATCGCCTTTAACTGTAGCTCTTTTTAAAAAGTTTATCTCCTCAACCCAAGCACTATCACCTATCAATAAGGCCGCTGACTTTCCTAAAACTGTTCCTGAAATATTAACTCGGCTAACTAATGGTCCCTCAATTTCTTTTGGAAGTTTTTGCGCTTGTGCTTTATATAAAGAGAGCTTACCTTCTCTAAAATCATTGCTGCGAACACGCACATAAGATCCCTGATACTCGCGCTCGTTTGACAACATATTATTGGCAAAGCTTAAAGAAACAGCTATACCATTTTTATTATTAGCAGCAATAAGACCTTTAATATTTAAAACATTATTGGATCCATAACGTACGCTCATTCCATGAGCACTCTCGCCATTTTCAATAATAATGCCTTGTCTTGGCAAAGTTACAATATTATTTGAGCCATCAACGCGAATACCGGTGGCTCCATACCCTACAGATGCAATTGGAGCTTGCTGACGCACTGCATTATAGTTTCCATAAACATGAGTACCAACACTAAATGGCGTTATGGAAACTTTATCGTTTGTATAAAGTTTGTTACTACTATTCCAAGCGAAATAACCTTTATTTAAAACAACTTGTTGTAAATTATATTTACTTCCTGAAGAATAAATACTGCTACCATAAAATTCACTTGGATAAATGTTGTAACCTAAATCTTTTAATACAGCTAACTCAAGCTCGGTATAAACCTTATAATTTACAAATTCGCTGTCAGATAACAATGTATTTCTAAGCTTGAAATTAACATCGCCTTCAGGTCTTAAATCAACATAAATCGGAAAATCATCTATAGTGTCATTAAACTCATACGACTTTGTGACTTTTTTGGCAGCATCTCCTCGAAACTCTAACAAAGTACAATCATCACTTTTAAAGCAATGCGTGTAAATATCAGAGAATTTGTCATTCTCTTTGACAAAGCGCCCTTGTCTTATAGAAAAAACATGCTTATCAAAAGATGACAGTAAATTACCAAAGCCTTTCCTATCTGCATAAGTTTTTAAACCTAAAAGTTTTGGTAACTGTCTGTATAGATTGTAAGTAAGAATTCTCCCTTGAGAGTTTTTAAAACTTCCCTCATATAAATCAGAAAAATCTACATTATTAAAAATATCTTTAGAACTCTCCAAAAGACCATAGTCATTTGAAATTTTTAAAACACACTTGCCTTTAAGAGAAGCTTCAAGATAGCCCAAACCTGCACAAGGGCCTTCTTTGTAATAAAGATCTGTAGCTTTTAATTGTAAATTTTTAGGAGTTTTATAAACAAACCAAGGAATTTTATATAAATAAGCGCCATTAGCGTAATCATGGAATAATTCTGAAAACAACATAAAAGCCATATGATTTTTATTAACTTGGCTGATATCTTCAGAAAAATCTAAAGCATACGGCAACATTTTGCCGCCACTACGCTCTTTATATAACTCTAACGCTTCATCTAAAGAAGGCTCATACACAGAAATTGTACGAGCTTTTGGAATAAAAGGAGATGATACTTCGTTGATTTGGGATAAAAGAGCTGACACCTCGCCTCCTCTATCAGATGCCAAAGCATTTTGATAGATAACAGCTCCAAACAAAAGCAGAGCTAAAGAGGCGAGCTTGTTAACCAAATTTCATCCTAAAACTTTGCTGGATTTAATAAAACAGGACGACCTGAACGCTCATGAAGAGCCTTCTTTAAAATGTCTTGATCAATTTGAGGATTCTTAAAAAATTCTAAATCCTCTTGTGTAAACTCAAATGGAACATTGCTATCAAAGTTCTCAAACTCAGCCTCTGATCTTGATAAAGGCTGATGTACTTCAATATAGATGTTTCCATCAGGTTCGGTTGTGTATTTGATCGCACGATTGATAAATTGTACGCGAGTACCAACAGGAACTTTATGGAATAAAGTCTCATTATCCTCATTGCGCAGACGTACACAACCATGACTTACACGAAGGCCAATACCAAATTCGGCATTAGTACCATGAATTGCATAAAGTCTACCAATATACATGGCATAAAGACCCATAGGATTATCAGGACCTGCTGGAACTACTGCAGGTAGAATCTCACCTTGAGCCCTATATTCAGCTCTCATAGCTGCAGTAGGGGTCCAAGTAGGACCGGCCTTTTTTCTTTCAACCTTAGTAACCCAGTTTTTAGGAGTATCTTTACCAAGCTGACCTATACCTATTGGATAAACTTCAACTACACCATTATGGTAATAGAAAAGACGCATTTCTGCGGTGTTTAATATAATGCCGTCATGCACAGTATCAGGCAAAATCAATCTTCCTGGAATAATTAAGGAAGTGCCTTTTAAAGGGACAATTGGATCGACCTCAGGATTGGCCTCGATCATATTGGAAAGTCCCAAAGAATACTTGGCTGCTACATATTCTAAAGTAGTAGTACCTTGTTTGGCGATATTATAAACCTGCTCCTCACCTACAAGTCTTGTATTTGGTTTTAATACATAGGAAGTAGAAGCAATTGCAGAGACAGAAAGTCCTAAAAGACTCAGCCCCAAAATAAATTTTCTTAAGATCTTCATCTAAAACACCTGTGCAAAAATCACGCAGATCCATTTTAAAGAAATTTTACTATTTTACTATTATTTAGAATGTTTTAAACACTTTATACATAGATGTTAAAGGTTATTTATTCCTTTAGCTTTAAAGTGCAAAGTGTGCACTTTAAAAGTGCCAATCGAAAATGTATTCGATAAAAAATATTAAAAAGAATTTTAAATAATATTTATTATTTTCAATAAGTTAATATAAACAAAACATTTCTTTAATTTTTGGTAACTTATTCGTTTGCCATACTTCTTTTAAAGAATTACGTTATAAAGACTCATTTATATTAGGAGGCTCAAATGGGCGAAAAAATTACGTTCTTTGGTACTCATAGCTATGATCGTCATTTATTTACTGAAATCAATGAAAAAAATGGTTTTAACTTTGATTTACAGTACCATCGATCTTTTCTTGATATGCATAATGCTTCACAAACCTTAGGAGCTAAAGCTGTATGCATTTTCGTAAACGATAAAGCTGATAGAAACGTCTTAAAAGTTTTAAAAGACAATGGAGTTGAACTCATTGCCTTAAGATGTGCCGGCTTTAATAACGTAGATTTAAATGCAGCATCTGAGTTTGGTCTTCATGTTGTAAGAGTTCCTGCCTATTCTCCATATGCTATAGCCGAACATGTCGTAGCTTTAATCTTATCTTTAAACCGTAAAACTTATCGAGCATATTTACGTACACGTGATGGCAACTTTACTTTAAATGGCCTGATGGGTTTTGATCTCCATGGCAAAACCGCCGGCATTATCGGCACAGGAAAAATCGCCAGAATTCTTATCAGAATTTTGCAAGGTTTTGGTATGAATATCTTGGCCTATGACATTTACCCTGATAAACAATATGAACAAGAAGCTCATATAAAATATGTAACACTTAATGAGCTCTATGCAAACTCAGATATCATCTCTTTAAATTGTCCTTTAACGGCTCAAAACAGGCATTTAATCGATGCCGACGCTATCTCTAAGATGAAAAAAGGCGTCATGATCATAAACACCGGTCGTGGACCTTTGATTGACTCTCAGGCCTTAGTTGAGGGACTAAAATCAGGTCAAATTGGATCTGCAGGATTAGATGTTTATGAAGATGAGCGTACTTATTTTTATCAGGACAAATCAGATAAAGTTATCACTGATGATAAGCTCTCCCATCTTTTAAGTTACAACAATGTGCTTGTAACTTCACATCAGGCATTCTTTACCCGTGAAGCTATGACTAATATCGTTACCACTACTTTACAAAACTGCAAAGACTTTTTTGACAAAGGTAGTTTTGATAATGAAGTTAAAATCTAAATAAATTGCCATATTTTTGGCATTTGTATGCGCCTTATGCTCTAAAAAGCATCAGGCGCTATTTCCTATCCTAACATCACGCCTTTTTTTGGTAAAATTCGTCATAAAGTTTTAATATGTGGCAAAATAGATGATTATTTTGCATTTAATAACCATACTTTTGACGATTTCAGTGAAATTCAATCGGAGAGACAGTTAATGTCTGCTAACAAAGCTGCATACAATCCTCAGGAAATCGAGCCTGAGGTACAAAAATATTGGGAAGATAATAAGACCTTTGAGGCTAAAGAAGATCCTAACCGCGAGAAATATTACTGCTTAGTAATGTTCCCATATCCATCAGGACGCCTACACATGGGTCACGTACGTAACTACACCATCGGTGACGTAATTGCCCGTTTCCAGCGTTTACAAGGTAAAAACGTTTTAGCTCCTATTGGTTGGGATGCCTTCGGTATGCCTGCTGAAAATGCAGCTATTAAGAACAATCGTCAACCTGGCGAATGGACTTATGCCAATATCGAATATATGAAAAAACAGCTTAAGTCCTTAGGTATTTCCTATGACTGGGCTCGTGAGGTTGCAACTTGCCGTCCTGAGTACTATCGCTGGGAGCAGAAGTTCTTCGGTGAACTCTACAAGCGCGGTTTAGTTTATAAAAAGGTTTCTACTGTAAACTGGTGCCCTGTTGATCATACCGTTTTAGCCAATGAGCAGGTTGAAGACGGTTGCTGCTGGAGATGTGGCCACAAAGTTGAGTTACGTGAAATTCCACAGTGGTACTTAAAGATCACAGCCTACGCAGAAGAGCTTTTAAAAGATATTGATATGCTTGAAGGCTGGCCTGAGCGTGTACGTACTATGCAACGTAATTGGATTGGTCGCTCTGAAGGCTTAAATATTACCTTTAAGGTAGAAAACAGCGAAGATACTTTCACTGTATACACTACCCGCCCAGATACTTTCATGGGTGTTACCTATATTTCTATTGCTGCAAACCATCCTCTGGTTAAAAAGTGCTGTGAGACTAATAAAGAGCTAGAAGCATTTTGCAAAGAGTGTCGCACTCAGAAGTTTGCTGAGGCAGATATTGCCACTATGGAAAAGAAAGGCATGGCCACAGGTCTTTATGCCATTCATCCTTTAAATGGTCGTCGTGTTCCTATCTATGTGGCTAACTTCGTCATCATGGATTACGGTACTGGTGCTGTAATGTCTGTTCCAGCTCACGATCAACGTGATTATGAGTTTGCTCAAAAATATGGCATTGATGTAGTTCCTGTAATTCGTCCTTGTGATGCTGATAAGGCCGATGTATCTAAGTGTGCCTTTACCGATCATGGTATTGCCTACAACTCAGGTGAATTTGATGGCTTAAACTTTGATGAAGCTTTCAAGGCTATTGCAGATAAACTTGAGGCCATTGGTTGTGCTGAGCGCAAGGTAAACTACCGTCTGCGTGATTGGTGTATTTCTCGTCAGCGTTATTGGGGTGCACCAATTCCTATGCTCACTATTGATGAGACTGGTGAGATGGTACCTGAGCTTGATGAAAATCTGCCAGTAAAGCTTCCTGAGAACGTTAAGATTGACGGCGTAGTTTCACCTCTGAAGACCGAAGAGTCTTGGTATAAGACTACCTATAAAGGTAAGAGTGCAACTCGTGAGACTGATACTTTCGATACCTTCATGGAATCTTCCTGGTACTATGCTCGTTATTGCTCTCCTCGCAATGAAAAAGAAATGTTTGATAAGGATGCTGCTAATTACTGGTTACCTGTCGATCAGTACATAGGCGGTATTGAGCACGCTGTATTACACTTACTCTACTCACGTTTCTTCTTCAAACTCTTACGTGATGCTGGCATGGTTAAGTATGATGAGCCATTTAAGCGCTTACTCTGCCAAGGTATGGTTTTAGCTGACGCTTTCTACTATATGGATGAAAACGGCACTAAGAACTGGGTAAACCCACTTGATGCCATCTGTACTAAAGATGATAAGGGCAATATCGTTAAGGCTATTGATAAGGATGGTCATGAACTTCACCATGAAGGCATGATTAAGATGTCCAAATCCAAGGCCAATGGTATTGATCCTGAAAACATGGTTAATATGTATGGTGCTGATACTGTACGTCTGTTCTTAATGTTCGCCTCTCCAGCCGAGCTTACCTTAGAGTGGCGTCAATCTGGTGTTGAAGGCTCTCAGAGATTTTTAAGAAAGCTCTATTCTCAAGTTGAGGACTTAGTTGCATGCGGTAAGGCTCCTGCTTTAGATGTTAATGCCTTAAATGCCAAGCAGCGTCGCCTGCGCCATGAATTACATGTAACCTTAGAAAAGGTTACCGATGATATCGGCCGTCGTCAGACTTTCAATACCGCTATTGCTGCTATCATGGAGCTTTTAAACACTGCCTCCAAGTTTACAGATAGCGATCCTGTAAGCTTAGCCTTACGTTATGAGATCTACACTGATGTAGTCTTAATGCTCTACCCTATCACTCCTCATATCTGCTTTAAGTTATGGCAGATGTTAGGTCATACTGAGCATATTGATACAGCTTCTTGGCCAAAGGTTGACCCAAATGCATTAAAGGCAGAAGAGATCACCTTAGTAGTCCAAATCAATGGTAAGGTCCGCGCTCGTATCAATGTATCTCCTGAGGCTTCTCAAGAAGATGCAATTAAGACTGCAATGGATTGCCCTGATGTTAAAAAGTTTACTGATGGCAAGACCATTAAGAAGACCATTTACGTTAAAGGTCGCTTAATCAATATCGTTGCTATCTAATTTAACGTAATCAAAAAATGGGCCTGGGGTAAACCCAGGCCTTTTTTTTGCTTGTAAAAAAATTTTTACGGCTTATATAACATATGACAGTTTTTGAAAAAATATTCCAAAAAATCAAACCATAAAATTGTTTAATGATAAAAAAATAAAAAATTAAGTATAATTTCAGAATAAGAGTAGTTTTTTTTACTTTTTTTACCTGTTTTTTAAATTTAGTGGGAGTAGATCTTAGTTTTAAAGATCTTTTACAGTGAAGATGAAACATATCGCCTTAATACTTGCAGCATTTTGCTTAACTCAAATCACAGGATGTGGATTTCATCTACCAAATCAAACTCGTTTAAGTGAAACCTTTAGCTCTATCAATGTTAGTGGCGATTATCATCACCCTTTTTATAAAAAAGTCGTTCAGGATTTAAAGCTATCTGGAGTAAAAGTTAATGCCCAATTTAGTAAAGATGGCATTAAAGAGGATAAATCTGTACCTACTTTGTTAATCCCTGAACCTAAGGTAAGTATGCCTATTGCATCTATCGATGCCAATGCTGAGGTTTTAGAGTACCAGCTTATTGTTTCATCAGCTACAACATTACGCATTCCAAATCACCGCCCAATTTTAATGCGTAACTCTTTAACACGTAATCTTTTAAATAAACCAGGCATGTCTTTACAGTCAGATACCGAACGCGCTCTTGTTACAGATGAAACTTACGATGAGTTAGCCTCTGAACTTGTAACTCGTTTAAGTTATTTAGGCCGTCAGTCTGATCCTGATGCACAAAAGACCTCACCTGCTGAATTGACTTTATCAGATGGTGAGTCAAACCAAAACATTAAAAAACAAACTTTATCTGATGATTATGCCAATATGACCCTTTTGGAAGCTTTACAGTTAAGTGCAAGTGAAGAACAAGAAAACGGCCAAAAAGAAAATCTGTCAGATTTAAATAATGGTAATGCTATTTTAAAACACAGCTATTCTTTGCCAAAAGTTGCACCTGTGCCAAAAAGTGAAATCCCTTACGATCTTGATCCTAAGTCTTATGACATCAATGAGCAAAAATAAATGTCACAACCGCAAATATTTATCTTAAGCTCAGATGAGCCTTTATTAAAAAATGATAAAAGCCAGGTTATTTTAGACAAGGCTCATAAAGACTTGCCTGGAGCAAATCTTTTGATTTTTTCAAGCACAGATTTTCAATCATCCGGTAAGGCAAATCTTAAAGCTCTTGAAAATGAGCTTATAGATCCAGGTCTTTTTGGTGGAGATCGCATCATAAAAATCTATTTGAACGATTTAAATCAAACTGCACTTGAGGTTTTATTGCTAATTGCGCAAAAAATTCGACAAGGCGTATACATAATCGTTGATCTTCCAAGAATTTTAAGTAACTTAGCTAAGGTTAGTGCTAAAGAATATAGCCCACAAAAAGGTAAATCTTTAAACGCCGAAAAAGTTTTTGCTTACTTAAAATATAAAAATGCGCAAATTGAAATTAGCTACCCACCACAAGATAAAAAGCTCTATATGTGGGTAAATGAGCGTTCACGTAAATATAATGTATCCCTTACACCTGAGGCTTGTGAATACTTTGCAAAATCTTGTGAAGGTAATCTGACGCTTATCGATCAGACTTTAAAAATACTAAGCTTAAATCCACAAAATCATAGTTTAAGTCTTAATGAGGCTGCAGCTGTTTTAAATGCTGATAGCCGTTTTCAAAATTTAGAATTAGGTGAGGCCTTATTATCAGGCGATGGTCAGCGCGCTTTGATGATTTTAAATGCAGCTTTAGTGTCTATTGGCAATAAAGAGATGACTTTAATGTCAATAACATCAGCCTTAGATAAGCAACTTTATGGCGTAGCTAAGCTTAGAGAAGATAAAAAAGTTTTTAAAAACTATATTGAAAAAGCGCAGTATTTTGCCGCTTTAAATCTTAAATCACCAAAGAGCATGGACGCATGTATAAAAGCCGCCCAAATGATGCCTTTAAAGCTTTATGACTATCTTATAAAAAGTTTAAGCGAAGCCTCTTATGCTTTAAGCTCCCATGATTGTGAAAAAGCAATCTTGTCTTTAAGCTCTATGTGTGTATGTGTCAATAATTTTGATGTGATGAATTTAAAACCTCTATGAAAAGAATCGGAATTTTAGGTGGTTCATTCAATCCCGTCCATAAAGATCATATATCTTTAGGTAAATTTGTAAGAGAAAGCCTTAACTTAGATGAGATTATGCTCATTCCAAATGCTAACCCTCCTCACAAAAACACCTGTAAAGTTACCTATCAAGATCGCGTTAATATGTTAAAGCTGGCGCTTGAAAAGGAAGAAGGTTTTTGCATTTCAAATATTGAAGAAGATGCATCTATACCTCATTACAGCTTTGATACTTTAAAAAAATTAAATGAAGAAAACCCTAATAATGCTTACTTCTTTATCATGGGGTTGGACTCACTTTTATACCTTGATAAATGGCATCTAGGTCTACATCTTACAGACTATGCCAATTTAGTTGTGATGTGTCGTAAGGGCTATGAAAGTGAAAAAATAAATGATGTTTTAGTGAATTTTTTAAAGTCTCACGCTGTTTATGACTCAAATAAAGATGAGTTTAACAAAGCCTTAAACGATAAGTGTGGGCGTTGCTTTATGATTTCACAGATGCTAAATGCCATATCATCAAGTAATATTCGTGATGATATAAAAAATTTTTATACTAATCATAAAGATACATATCTTACAAGAGAAAAAGCTTTATTGCCTGATGGTGTTTTAAACTATATTTTGACAAACCATCTGTATGCCTAAGCTTGATGTAATATAATTGCAAGTCCTAAAAATTTGTGTAAAGAAAGATGATTGTAGATACTCCAGTTGAAATTAACTCCCAAGCTGATTTAATCAATGCTTGTATGAATAACTTAAGTGCCTCTAAAGCTCACGACCTTATAGGCATTGACTTAAAACATAACTCCTCTTTAACAGACTATATGCTTATAGCCTCAGGCACCTCAAATCGTCATGTAGCTGCTATGGCCTTTCGTTTAGAAGATTTTTTACGCAAAAGTGGCGTTAAAAATATTACGATTTCCGGTGAGAAATTAGGTGAATGGGTTATTTTAGATTTAGGTACAGTATTAGTCCATATCATGCAACCTGAGGTCCGTGAAAGATATCGTTTAGAAGATCTCTTCAGACTTGTTGCCTCTGGTGTAAACCCTCAAGACGATGAGGCTTAATCGTGAAAATCATCATTAAAGCTGTGGGCATACGCATGCCTAAATGGGTAACTGTGGCCTTTGAAGAATACCAAAAGCGCTTTCCTCCTGAGACTAAACTTATCTTAGAGGAAATACCTCCTTATAAGCGTTCAGGTCGCAATGACGATGAAAAAGCCCGGCAAGAAGAAGCTTTAGCAATTATGAACTCATTGCCTAAAAAATGTTATATCGTGGCTCTTGATGAAAGAGGCAAACAATACACCTCCCTTGAGTTAGGTAAACGCTTTTCATTTTGGCAAAATGTCGGCTCTGATATTGTGTTAATTGTAGGTGGACCTAATGGCCTTACAGATGAGTTACGTAATCGTGCCGATGAACTGTGGTCTTTATCCAAACTAACCTTACCACACCCTCTTGTAAGAGTATTTTTAGCTGAGACTTTATATAGAGCTTATTCTATTAGCTATAACTTGCCATATCACCGACAATAATGGCTCATTTATGCGCTCTTTGCTAAAATAAATTTAGTTTTACCCACCAAAATTTGCGGAAAAAAGTGTTCGGAAAAAAACGTCATAGTCATGATCGCCCGCTGTTTTCTGAAAAAAAGAAAAAGAAAAACTTTCAAAACAGCGGTTCTGATGACAATTCAAATCGTGCTGAAGATGCAGGCGTTTTAATTTTCAGACGTCGTGTATATTTTTGTATTGGCGTAGCTTTATTTATGATCGCCATTTTGTTTGCAAATTTATACTATCTTCAGATCATATCCTACAAAGACTATCAAACACGTTCTAATGAAAATAGAATCAAGATTGTGCCTGTAGTCCCAACTCGAGGAATGATCTACGACAGAAATCATGTTGTTTTGGCTGATAACGTTCCTGTATATCACCTAGTGATGTATCCAAATAAACAATATGATACTAAAACCACTATTAACGATTTAAATGAGCTTTTAAATTTAGGTCTTAACGATCATGATTTAGAGCATTTACTTTATGAGTCCAAAACTCGCAAGCGCTTTTCTGGTATTGAAATTTCAAATTTCTTATCTGAACAGCAAATTGCTTCTTTTAGTGTGCACTCATATCGCTACCCAAATGTTCATGTAGTTGCCAATCTTAAAAGATCTTATCCTTTTGCAGATATTGCCACTCACGCTATAGGATATGTTTCAAGAATCAATCAAAAGGATATTGATGCTTTAAGTGCTCAAGGCAAGCTTGATAACTATGAGGGCTCAACTGAAATTGGTAAGTTGGGTGTTGAAAAGTATTATGAAGATTTACTCCATGGCAAAACCGGTTCTTCTGAAATTGAAGTAAACAGCCACGGACAGGTTATTCGTACTTTAAGCTTTAATGCCCCTGAATCTGGTAAAGATTTAATCTTAACAATCGACATTCGCCTACAGTATTATGCACAAGAAATTTTAGGTGATATGAAAGGAGCTATTGTAGCCATTGAACCTGCTTCAGGTGAGATTTTGGCAATGTACTCAAATCCTTCATATGATCCAAATTTATTTGTAAGAGGTATTCGTACTAAAGAATATGCGCGTCTTTTAAATAATCCTGGGCATCCTTTAATTAACCGTGCCACCCAAGGCGGCTATGCTCCTGCATCCACAGTAAAACCTTTATTATGTGTTATGGGTTTAAATGAAAAACTCATTACTCCTTTAGGATCTTTTTTTGGTCACCCTTATTTTAAATTACCAAACTCCACCCACAAATTCCGTGACTGGAGAGCTTGGGGTCATGGATGGCTTGATTTATATCGTGCACTTGAAATCTCTGCTGATACCTACTTTTATGATCTAGCCTATAGAGCTGGTATCAATAAAATTCATGAATATTTGGATGATTTTGGCTTTGGAAAATCAACCGGTATTGATATTAAAGAAGAATCTTTAGGTATCAACCCATCTCGTGATTGGAAAATGTCCAGATTTAAACAACCTTGGCACCTAGGTGATACTGTACCTATTGGTATTGGTCAAGGATATTGGACATCAACACTTATGCAGCTTGTAAAAGCTCATACAACTTTAGCCAATAAAGGAATTGTAAGAACACCTCACCTATTAAAAGCTGCTATCGATCCTGTGGAAAATAAACGGGAAAATTATATTCAAGAGGAAGATGAAAACTCTTTTAAAGTTTCTGACAAATCTTACTGGGATCATTGCCGTTTGGGGATGTATCTTGTAGTTAACGGTCCTGAAGGAACCGGTCGCAGAGCTTTTTATGGTGCGCAATATAAAGCTGCCGGAAAATCAGGCACAGCTCAAGTTGTATCAATTAAACAAGGTGAAAAATATGATGCTAGCAAACTTAAAGCTGAACATCGAGACAATGCGCTTTTCGTATCATACGCACCTTTTTTCAAGCCGCGCATCTTAGTCGCAGTAATCTTAGAAAATGAAGGTGGTGGCTCAACTAAAGCCGCTCCAATTGCGCGCAAAATGATAGATAAATATTTATTAGACCTTTATCCAAATGGCTATATGGGTGAAAAGAATCCAAAATTTGTCAAACTTGGTATGGGTGGAACTGTGGAATTACAATAATGGAACAATCTCAAAATAAAAGCTCTCTTGAACCTATGAGCTCAAATGAGCAAAAGGGTAGCTTTTTCTTTGTACATCATATTGATATACCACTGCTATTAGGGCTTATGGCAAGTCTGTTCTTTTCTCTTTTTGTTCTATACTCAGCCTCAGGTCAGCATATTGATATGCTCGTTCGCCAAGTAACAAGAACAGGTTTAGCCTTTGTGCTGATGATTTTTGTGGCCCAAATTCCACCTAGATTTTTTGTAAAAATCTCTTTTTGGCTATACCTTTTGGGTATCATTTTACTAATTTTAGTTGAGCTTTTTGGTGATATCTCAAAAGGTGCTCAAAGATGGCTTAATTTAGGCTTTCTAAGAATTCAACCTTCTGAAATCTTTAAGGTAGTAATGCCTTTAACAGTGGCGGTATTTTTATCAAGGTCGACCCTTCCGCCCAAACCTGTAAATACCTTAATAGCCTTTACTCTTGTCGGAATTCCAACTGTATTGGTGTTATTACAACCTGATTTGGGAACTGCAACCTTAATTGCTGTATCAGGATTTATTGCTATTTTTATTGCCGGACTTTCTTGGTGGTGGATTGCCGCAGGTACTGCATTAGTAGGTGCAGCCCTCCCCGTCATGTGGAATTTTGTACTTCATGATTATCAGAAACAACGCGTCTTTACTCTTTTAGATCCAAGCTCTGATCCTTTAGGTGCAGGCTACCACATCATACAATCAAAAATTGCCATAGGATCAGGAGGACTTTTTGGCAAAGGCTGGCTTCAAGGAAGTCAATCGCAGTTAGACTTTTTACCAGAACCTCACACTGACTTTATTTTTGCCGTATTAGCAGAAGAAACCGGGCTTGTGGGCTTTTTAATTTTAATTACAATTTATTGCTTTATTATTGGCAGGTGTATCTATATAACTTTAAATGCCAACTCCAGCTTTAGCCGCATTCTTTGTGGTGCTTTTACATTTACTTTTGTCTTCTATATATTTGTAAATATTGGTATGGTAAGTGGCATTTTACCTGTCGTGGGAGTACCTTTGCCTCTTATAAGTTATGGCGGTACAGCTATGATCACCTTAACTGTATGTTTTGGCATTATAATGTCTATTCATACACACAAAAAAATCTCTTATTTCCGTAAAAACTAAGCGAGTTTTTTATGAAACGCTTTGCAAGCATTGTAACTTTAACTTTAGCATTATCTATAGCTCCACAAGCTCAAAGTGCCCCAAATTTAAAAGATTTGGCTAACTATGCTGGCGTAAGTGAGCAAGCTTTACAAAACGCTATAAATGAAGCTGTATTGCAACCTAAAATCATAGAAACTATGACCAGACCTTCTGAGGGCAAACCTTGGTGGCAATATCGCAAAATTTTTATCACCACTTCAAGAATAAAAAAAGCTGTAGCTTTTTATATGCGCTATGAAAATGCCTTAAAAAAAGCTGAAAGAGATTTTGGAGTTCCTGCTGAAATCATCTGCGCTATCTTAGGTGTTGAAACTTATTTTGGTAAAAATATGGGGTCTTTCAGAGTTCTTGATGCTCTATATACCTTAGGTTTTAACTACCCACCTCGCCAAAGTTACTTTTCAAAAGAATTTGCTAATTTCGTAGCCTTATGCCAACGTGAAAGATGGGAAAGAAAATCAGTTTTAGGCTCCTATGCCGGAGCTATGGGCATGGGACAGTTTATGCCAAGTTCCTATCTTGATTATGCAATTGACTACGATCAAGATGGCCATGTTAATTTATTTAACAATCCTTATGATGCCATAGGTTCTGTTGCAAATTACTTTAAAGCTCATGGTTGGATTGCAGGACGGGGTATTTATTACCCTGTGCATGTAAATAATGCCAATGTAAAAGAGCTTTTAGATAAAAACTGGGATTTAACTCCACAGGAACTTTATGCCTCAGGTGCTACCACCAAGGTCAATTTGTCATATGATCAAAAAATTAGATTATTTGCTTTTGCCCTTGAAGATGGCACTACCTCTTATGCCGTAGGCCTTAATAATTTCAAAACAATCATGCGCTATAACACCAGTCCTCTTTACGCGCGAGCTGTATACGAACTAAGTGAATTTATTGCCATGGGATATAACAAACTTAAAAACGCAGGTGGCATTACTGTTCACCCGCAAGGACGTCAACCGTGAATAAAATTTTAAAACGCTCAAGTTTGCTCTTTGTGACCTTAATGACAGCTACATGTCTTGTCATGACCGGTTGTTCATCATCCTCACAATCAAAAGGATCTGGAGCTTATACTTATGGTACAGGTCCAAATAATACAAGACCTCGTCCTCAGACTTCCAAAGTAAACTTAAATGGTGTCCGTGGTTCTACTATTCGTTACGAAACGCAAAAAAGCTCTGGCACTAATAAAGATTACACAGTATTAGGTCAAAATTACCAAGTATGGCGTGGAACCCACTCTTATATTGAGGAAGGTACTGCCTCTTGGTATGGACCTGGCTTTCACGGAAAGAAGACCTCTTTAGGCGAGGTTTATAATCAAAAAGGTTTTAGTGCCGCCCACAAAAATTTGCCACTGCCTTGCTACCTTTTAGTAACTAATTTACAAAATGGCCGCAAAATCATTGTTAGGGTTAATGACAGAGGCCCTTTCCATGGTGACAGAATTATTGATTTGTCAGAAGGTGCCGCAAAATCCTTGAGCATGACTGGTAAAGGAACTGCTAATGTTAGAGTTGAACTTATTGACGTAAGAGAAGGCAATATCTTGGCTAATGTTAAAGGAAGACCTTCTTTAAATACAGCTCTTGCCTCTAATACTGTAAAAAAGCCTGCCCAAAGCGTAAACTATACGGGCAAAAACTCAGGTGGAGACTACGTGCAGTTAATATCCAATCAAGACTACTCCAAAGCTTTGGAACTTATGCACTCAGTCAAAAATAAGGTAGATTATCCGGTAATTGTTATGCAAGATGGCAGTGTCAACCGCGTTTTAGTTGGTCCTTTGGCACAGTCTGAAATTGATGATGCATTAACATCTCTTAAAAATCTGGGCTTTTCAGATTGTTTTACCAAGAAAATATAAAGGTATTTACATATAAATGCGTACTATAAAATTTGTAGCAGCTTGTGTTTTGAGCGTTTTTGTAGCTTATAACTTTTCTTTTGCCACCCAAGAGGCTATTCCAGATCCTTTTGCACAATTAAAGTCTCAAAGTCCTGCCCAAATGGGTAGTGCTCCTACTTTAAATCAAGCTCCATCATCACCAATTATTATTCCAGAGCCTCCTGTATTTGAGGCTCAATCTTGGGTTTTAATGGATTATTACTCAGGCCGCATCATTACCGAGAAAAACGCTCAAGAGCGTATCTGGCCTGCCTCTTTAACTAAGATGATGACAGCCTATGTCATCGGTATGGAGCTTAAAGCCGGAAGATTGCATATGGATGATGATGTAGTCATCACCGAAGATGCTTGGTCAAAACGCTATGGTGACTCCTCAAAGATGTTTATTGAGGTTGGTAAAACCATTAAAGTTGGCGACTTGGTTAAAGGTATCATCATTCAATCAGGTAATGATGCTTGTGTAGCTATGGCCATTCATTTAGCCGGTACACAAGAAGGCTTTGTTAGCGTCATGAATACCTATGCCCAAAAGCTTGGCTTAAAGAACACTCACTTTGCTAATGTTCATGGCCTTTTTGATGAGCAAAACTATTCAACAGCTTATGACATGGCTCTGTTAGGCCGCGCAGTAATTCGTGACTTACCACAAGAATACCCTATTTACAGTCAAAAAGAATTCACCTTTAACGGCATTAAACAGTCAAACCGCAACCGCCTGTTATGGGATACATCTATGGCTGTTGATGGCATTAAAACAGGTCACCTCTCTCAGGTAGGTTATAACCTCGTCGCATCTGCAACTGAGAATAACTCCCGTTTAATTGCAACTGTCATCGGTGCTCAATCTGAAAAGAAACGTGCTGATTTTTGTAAGGCTTTATTAAGCTACGGTTTCCGTTATTTTGAGCAATATACCCCTTATAGAGGTTCTGTAGAGTTACTTGAGCGCAATGTTAGAATGGGCGCTAAGGGCACTGTTAAGTTAGGCCTTAGAGATGATTTAACTCTTTTAATTCCACGTGGCCGCCAAGAAAAACTTAAGATTAGCTATAGATTAACCCAATCAACCTTTGTAGCTCCTATTAAAAAAGGCACTCCTTTAGGTGTAATTGATGTAAAACTTGATAATTTAGTTTTAACCTCTGCTCCTTTAGTAGCCCTTGAGGATATTGGTGAAGGTAGCTTCTTTGATAAGGCCTGGGATCGTCTGGTGATGTTCTTCATCTCCGACAACAATACAGATAATAAGGAAGATAAATAAGATGTCAGACGCTTATGCAAAACTTGAAAGACTTATAGACTTTCCAGCTTTAGTAGATTTTAGAATAATTGTAATTGCTCAAGATAATGAAGCTTTAGATAAAATTTATAAAGCATGCGAAGAAATAGAAGCAGGTAGCGTTAAAAAAGTTACCGCTCCGGCCCGTAAAAGCCGTAATGGCCAATACTTATCTTATACTGTTCCTGTGCATATTAAATCGCCAAAACACTTGCGCACAGTATATGAAAAAGTCGGTGCCCTTTCCTGCGTTAAGCATATTATGTAGGTGAGAGATTGAGAAAGTATCGAGAGCAGGAGGAATTATTCGGCAGCGATTTATCCTCCTTTATGAAGATTATAAGCTACCTGTTTGTGATCGCAATTTTAATATTTGCGCTCTTTCTCATGTTGTCACTCTTTAGGATTTCAAGCTACGCTTTTAATACCTATGACAACTTAAATGAGATGCCACACAATAAAGTGGGCCTGCTCTTAGGTACGTCTCCAACATATAGCTCAGGTGAACCCAATGAATATTTTACCTATAGAATCATGGCTGCAGTTGAGCTATATAATGCCCGTAAAATTGATTATATTTTAGTATCTGGTGATAACCGTCATGAGTCTTATAATGAACCGCGCCAGATGCAAAGATCTCTTATAAAAGCTGGAGTCGATCCAGATAAAATCATTTTTGATTTTGCAGGTATGAGCACTTTAGATAGCATCATTCGTGCCAATAAAGTTTTTTTACAACAAAAATTTACCATCATCTCTCAAGAGTTTCATAATGAAAGAGCCTTGTTTATAGCAGATAATAATGGCATTAACGCTATAGGATACAATGCCTTAAATCCAAATGAAGGCAAGTTCTTCACCAAAGTTGGTATCCGGGAGATTTTTGCTCGTATAAAATGCATTTTGGATGTATATTTTTTAAATACTCAGCCTCATTTCTTAGGTGATCCTATTACCATAGGCTCAGCCCCGTCTCCAAAAGAAATATCTAATACACCGCGCTATGCTACTTCAAAAATAAAACTTGCATCAGACAGTGCTAAAACATTAAAAGAAAAAGCTTTAAAGGAGCAAGAGCGAGTTTTAAATAAAGAAGAATTAGCTCATGAGCAAGAATTAGAGAGAATGGCTGATAAAGGAAAAGATCAAAGCGATTTAGCCGCAAGCCCTGATGATGAAATTCTTCAAGCTCGTTTTTATGAAGAGGAGCGCCGTCAAGCCTTAGAAGAGTCATCTATGGTAGCAAAAGAGAGTTTATCCTCTGGCAATCAGACTTATATCGATCCTAATGAGAAAATAGAAGAAGAGCCTCAAGTAAAAAAGAGTCATCCAAAACGCCGTATCCGCAAAGATATTAAAACGTTCAATGGTGACCCTTGGGATTATTACTAAGATAGAGAAGGCTCTGACAAATTGTCAGAGCTTTTTTTTAAAATTTTGGTAATAAATGACCTTTCTCATCGTAATTCATAATTACGACTTCTTTTATCGCACTACGCTTTTTAATATCAGAGTTAATGCAGCGCGTAACATCTATATACTGTAAAGTAAAATGCTCTTTGTATAAATCGATAATAAATGGCGATGAGGAGTTACTTTGCATAAACTTAATGCCGCGGCGATGAAGTTTTACACAAAACTCATATAAAAGCTCCTGCTCCCTCTCTTTCCAGCTATTAGGTTGATAGCTCGTAAAATTTGAAGTTTGAGTCAATGGATGATAAGGCGGATCTAAATAAACAAAAGCTCCCTTAGGAATTTTATCTAAAAGCTTTGAATATGGTAGATTATAAATTTCAGTATTAAAGCTATTTAAATAGATAGAACATCTATCCAAAACCTTCTCATCACAAATTAAAGGCTTTAAATCTTTACCAAAAGGCGTATTAAAATGATTTTTCTTGCTGACTCGATATAAACCGTTGTAGCAAGTTTTAATCAAAAAAATAAGTCTCGCCGCATGCTCAACTTCAGGTCTTTTTTTAAATGACGGTTCACGATCCCAATCACGAACCTTTAAAAATAACTCTTTATCGTATTTAAATGTTTTTAATAAGGCCTTTAGTTCTTCAACATTATCTCTAACTGATTTATAAGCACAAATAAGCTCATAGTTTAAATCATTGATAATTGCATGCTTGAAATTAAGCTTAAAATACATAGCACCAGAACCTACAAAAGGCTCTACATAGGTATCAATATGCTCAGGCACCCAAGCTAACAACTTATTAACACTTCGTGACTTGCCACCAGCCCATTTTACAAAAGGCTTAAAGATTGCATGGTTGTCGATATTATGCATACAATGATTTTATCTTGAAAATTATCTAAATAACTAAAATACAGATATTTTACAATTAGAGAATTTATTTTGTGAAAAATTTATAGTCATAAAAAAAGGTTCGTAAAAACGAACCTTTTTTTATTTAATTTTTCTTTAAGAAAAATTACTTGCTAGGAGCGATCTCTAAGGTGATCTCGGTCTTTACATCAGGGTGTAACTGAATGGTGATAGCATACTCACCAACAGAACGTAAAACACCCTCTGGGAGACGTACTTCAGACTTGTGGATCTCAACACCAGCAGCGGTAACAGCCTCAGCGATGTCGCGAGTACCAATAGAACCGAAGAGCTTGCCCTCATCACCAGCTAAAGCGCTGATGGTGAACTTGCCGATAGCATTGATAGCTTCTGCACGCTTGGTAGCAGCTTCGAGTTCAGCAGCAATACGAGCCTCGAGCTCAGCACGCTGAGCTTCGAACTTTGCTAAGTTCTCTTTGTTAGCGAGAACAGCTTTTTTCTGAGGTAATAAGAAGTTACGAGCAAAACCATTGCGAACTTTAACCTTATCACCAAGACCGCCTAAGTGGGCAATCTTATCTAACAGAATAACTTCCATTATGTACTTCCTATATCAGTTAGCGGCCTTGCAGGTCAGTGTAAGGCAATAAAGCCAGGTAGCGAGCACGCTTGATGGCGGTAGCGAGCTGGCGCTGATACTTAGCACTAGTACCGGTGATGCGGCTTGGAACAATCTTACCGGACTCGGTAATGTAGTTCTTTAAAAGAGCAACATCTTTGTAATCGATCTCAGTTACGCCTTCTGCAGTGAAACGGCAGAACTTACGACGGTGAAAATAGTGAGCCATGGTAATTCTCCTTATTCAGCCTTCTCTTCAGCAGCTTCAACAGCAGCTGGAGCTTCAGCGGATTCAGCCTCTACCTTACGAACATTACGCTCGCCTTCCTCATCACGAGGACGACGCTCGTCACGAGCCTTCATCATAGGAGACTGCTCGGTTACAGGAGCTTCAGTACGGAGAACGAGGTTGCGGATCACAGCATCGTTGTAACGGAAGTTCTCTTCGATAGCATCGATAACTTCCTGGTTAGCCTCTACGTTCATTAAAACATAGTGAGCCTTGTGTAATTTCTGAATTGGGTAAGCCAGCTGACGACGGCCCCAGTTCTCAAGACGGTGAATCTTACCGCCGGACTTCTCGATTTCGCCTTTGTAGCGCTCGATCATGCCTGGAACCTGATCAGACTGATCTGGATGAACCAGGAAAACAATTTCGTAGTTACGCATTAAAATGCCCCTTACGGATTAATAGTCTGATAAACCAGTCAAATTATCAGACAAGGAAGCTTATGTAGTTTTTCTCCTACATGACTGAGTGGGATTATTATAGACTTTTTAACGCAGATCACAAGTATTTTTCACAAAAAAAAGCTTATATATCGCTTATTTTGCATGAATATTGGTCTTTTCATTTTTTGGGGATAAAAAAAAAGGGGAAACTTTTTAGATTTCCCCTATAGCTCTTATTTTAGGTTCGATTAAAGCTTGGCAGTAATATCAAACTTACCTTGCTTGATGTTCTCTAATACCTTTGCATGCTCTTCTTCGTTAAAGGTATACATCTTAAGTAAAATGATACGTACAATCGCACCAAAGATTGGTAATACAGCGATGCAGAAGAAAATACCGTCTAAGGTCTCAGTGCTTTGAGTTGCATTTGGGACATAGTTTAAGAAGGTTAATAATAAACCTGCTAAACCACCTGAAATGGCAACAGAAAGCTTACCTGTAAAGTTTTGACCGGCAAAGGTAATGGCAGCACAGCGTTTGCCTGTGTGATAATATGAATACTCAACAGTATCTGCAATCATGGCGGAGACTAATGGGTTGGTCATCATGAAGATCATGTTGACAATAGCCATCCAAATTAAGACAGAAGTTGCGGACTCGTAGCCTGTGAAGTAAAAGCCGATACGGGCTAAAATCTCAAGTACACAAAGGACAATGAAAATATCACGCTTTCTAAAACGAGCGGTGAGCATTGGAGTAACTAAGCAGACTAAAGAGCAGCAAATACCAATAGTACCGACTACAGCTACCAGCTCTCCATTGCCTAGGTTATAAGTAAAGAAATAAACTAATAAGTTACCACCGATATTGGTGAAGATATTCATGAAGAATACAGCCAAAATAATGAACAGTGGTTTATTAGAGGCCATAACCTTAAAGGTCTGAACTAAGGTTACCTTAGCAGCATCACCTTGAGGTCTTACCTTTTCACGAGTGTTGAAGTAACCATTTAACATTAAAACTAAGCCAAATACCATCAGTACGCAGACAGCTGGTAAATAACCTTGATCGTTACGGCCATCGGCAAAGAACTTAGCTAAATATGGGAAAATGGTCATAGATAAGCCAATACCTGCGTTTACACCAAGCATAGCGCAAGTTGCAGCTTTGGCTCTCTCTTGAGGCTCATCTGATAAAACAGTGGTCATAGACCAAAATGGTAAATCAGAGATGGTATATAAAGTTCCCCATAAAATATAGGTAATACCGGCATAGAAGGTCTTATAGGCAATAGAACCATCTACGTTGATAAAGGTTAAGATGGTGATAATGCAGATAACAAAAGGCATGAAACCTAAAAATGGACGATACTTGCCCTTCTTTAAGTTTAAGCTATCAATTAAGCCTGCAAAAATAGGATCATTAAAAGCATCCCAGACTCTGGCAATTAAGAAAATGGTACTGGCTGCAACTGGGCTAATACCTAAAATATCGGTATAGAAGAATAAAATAAAAGTACCGACTAAGCCAAAGCTAAAGCATTGGCCCATGCCAAAACCAAAATATGAGGCTAAAGCTTTTAAAGAGATTTTTTGATCAGGTTGTACATTGTTTATATTGTTCATATTAACAAAACCTCTCTTCCTTATTTACCAATTTGTCCGTTATGTTGTGCAATTAAATCAGAGAAAAGCTTGATTTCATCTTCGCTATAAGGAGTTCCATCCTTATGGAATAAATCATGGAACCAAGTTTTAATGTAATCTGGGCTTGCTTGCATAATTACAGGCCAAGGTAAATGGGTTTGGGTTTTACCATTTACAAGCCCCCAGTTATAAGCACCAACTTTGTACTTGCTGAAAATTGGTAAAATATCTTCAACGGTAGATTGGGCGTGACGTGCCATCCACTCAGTACACATAATTGGTCTGTTGTAAGGTTTTAAGATCTCTAAAGTCTCCTCGATTACATCCTTAGGAGAGTAAGCGTGGAAAGTAATAACGTCAGAGCTCTCTAAAGCTAATTTATCAATTGGGTGGGTGAAGATCTCTGGGGTTCTATCAATAAAGATCTTCATATGACGCCAAGCTCCAACGGTTAATGGCTGAGAAGGATCTTCATCTCTAACCCAAGAGACAGCTTTTTCACAAAGCTCTAAGGCATACTCGGTAAGAGGACCATCATAATGAAGCATCTCACCGTGATCACCAAAAATACCATCATTGGTAGGCTCGTTATAAACGTCCCAAATTAAAATACGTTTGTCGTCTTTAAAAGTTTTGACAATTGTACGGACATATTCCTCAACTAAAGGCCAATAGGTTTTATTAGTAACTACATTGCGACCTGGGCTTGCAGCACCTCTTGAGTTATGCACGCCATCTCTAGGTTTACCCTGAAAACCAATATATGGATGTTCACCTGAGAAGCCGCAATCATCCATTAATGTCAGCATAGTGTGGATGCCTAAATCATAAGCAACATCTAAAAAGGCGTTGATACGCTCAATAAGACCTTCTTTATCGTAAAGATAAACAATAAAAGGTAAATTGGTACGTAAAGTGTTAAAACCAACTTTAGAAGCTAACTCTAATTCACGTTTGATTGTAGGTAAGTCAAAAGTCTCTTTGGCCCACATTTCATTCCAGTTAACTGCAGTAGATGGTAAAAAGTTAAAACCAACCCACCAAGGCTTATCTTTAGCCCAAGCGTTGATTTCCTCTTCACTCCAACGTCTTTTCATAAATAGTTACCCCTAATAAAAATAAAAAAATAATTAAAAATCAAATATTACTAATATTATTATTAAATAAGT